>Ga0129333_10001060_pt1 | contig 24483 bp, 10 predicted proteins | sample CPB6_08_DNA_FD_94474 | JGI IMG/M metagenome (GOLD analysis project Ga0129333, IMG submission 94474) | Freshwater to marine salinity gradient microbial communities from Chesapeake Bay, USA - CPBay_Sum_0.6_0.8_DNA | ecosystem: Environmental > Aquatic > Marine > Coastal | place: USA: Chesapeake...
CTGGATATTCCGAAGGATGTGACCTACCAACACTATACAATAGCGGCGTTGAGCCAAATAATTATTTAGCTTTAGACGGTTCTCCACTATCCACAAGAACAGAAGGATATTATCTTAATCCAAATAATACTATTAGAATTACTGCTATTGAAATTTGCAATAGTGGAGCTAGCGTAACTCTAACAGATCATTATTTACCATTTTATAATGAGGTTAGTTCTACCGGCTTAAGACTCACTAGAGATATTTATCCATCAGAAGTATTATTACATAATTTTGATACAACCATCTATCCATCTGAAAATTCTACATGGACTTCTTATCCATCTGGATATAGTAATATTAATTTAGATGGTACTGAAATATTAACAGCATATCTACGAGATCCAAGCAATAATAATTATATTACTTTAGATAGTACTTCTAACATTCCAGATTCTGGTAAGTTAAAATTAGTATTTAGTCATGAACCACCACAATTTGTTAGTCAATATACAGGCGGTGCGTTTTCAGTTGGTGGCTTAAAGTCTACTAAAGATTTAGATACTGCTCAGTGGTCTACCATATCTGAAGTAGATAACTTTTTTACAATTGACAACATTGAACTTAAAATTATTGCAAAGAAATCAGTTGGTAGTAGAGATTATACTATAGACGTTGTTGGATATAGTGATGATAAAATACTATGTTCTACTCCAAAAATTGGTGGATTTTTACAAAATATAGAGGGTAGTGGTTATATTCCAGTATCATCTGGTTTTAATAGTATAGATGATCTTGGTATTAGTTCTGAAACGCTATCAGATAAAGCACAGTTCTATTCAGTTGATACTACTAATAATGCTGGTGGCGACCACTATTTAATATCTCAAACTCCTGTTGTAACTGGCACAGATTTTGCAGAATATACTGTTCCACTCAAGATTTATAGTGATTCTGTTGCTCTTGGAGAACCAACAGATTATACTATTAGTTCTTATTTTGAAAAATTATATTTAGATATCTTCCCATTACCAAGTGGAGCATCCATCTCCCACATTAAACTCAATATTTCTTATAAGCCATCTAATGGATTGAAATTACACACATTTGGATATGGTCACGATGAATTATTCAGACGCGATATTACACTATCTCCAACTGGTGACTATGTTAGTACATCTGGATCTTTGATTAGTAATATTCCACATTCATACTCTGAAGATGAAAGTACTCTCAAATATAATTATGCCACAAGATGGAGAGGAGTATTTGGACAAGCTGTTGCTGGCCCCTTTGATCCAAACCAGTTTGATTTCTCATATTATAATCCTGAATTAATAACACCGTTCTTAAATGGATATTATTCTTTTAATTATGATAGTGGCAATACTGTATTAGCAGATTATAGTTTTGAAACTTCAAGATTAGATTCAGTATCTAGTGGTACATATATTGGATCATACAGTAAGATTCAAAATCTAGGATTAAGATTTAAGTCTCAGTCGCTATTTAATCAAGCTACTGCGTTTACTACTATTGATTGGACTTCTATATCTGGTTATGAAAACCATGAATTAAAGAATAGAATATCAGATAATTTTGATAATGCCATTAGAGTATCTGGTAGCACTGGATATGTTAACTTTGGTAATATTAATACATCAAATGGCTTTGCTATATTTAGTAGATTTAGTCCAGATATTTCAATGAGTGGTGTTTCATACAATCTATGGAATTCTGGAGTAATATTTAGTAAATTTGATAATGGCAATAATCTTGAATTTGCACTAAGTTATTATAATGGTAAATTACGCGGATCTGCCCGTAATAGTTCTGGCAGTATAATAACAGTTAATGATGATAAGTATTACTATGAATACAATTATCCATTGTGCGCAATGTTGTCATATAATGAAAATGGAGATAATAAACTTAGACTATTCACTAATACTTTAAAAGATACATCATCAGCATTTGTATTGCATAGTGGATCTAGCAATCTTAATTTTGGTTATAGTAGTGGATCTGGAATTGGCATTAATGCCTTTATAACAGATATTGGTATATCTACTAGTAGTGGAACTAATGTATTATCCAGTGGATCAGTATCCTTACTCAATAAAGAAGTATTATATTCTAATTTTATAGCTGGTATAGAAAACCAACTATACACTTTTATTGATGATGATGTTGATTCTTGGAATCTTGGTGATTTTAAGATTTGCTCATTTAATCAAGATTTTGATAGATTTACCACTCGCATTGGTTCAGATTTTGTTGTTCATCATTTAAAGCATGATGGATCAGCATATTCACAATCTAATAACTATACATTACCTTCTAATATAAATACATCTGGAATTGGATATCATACACAAATTGAGAATGACTTTTTAAGATTCTATCTTGAGGATGCTATAGATGTACACGAAGGATTTTATAGTATCCAGCCAAGAATTTCTAAAGATTTACCAAGAGGATATTCATTCGAAGACAAAGCGTTTGTTGTAGAAAGCGTTATTGATCATCATACTGATAGTTATATTATATGGTCAGATGGACAAATTGGTCCCAAATTAATAGTTAGTTTGTACACTAAAAATCAAAATCCAAAGTATAGAGATGATAAAATTAATTGGGGATTAATTAATCGCCATACACATTATCTTGATCCTTCTGGATGTTATCAGAAACTTCTTAGCACATTCTCCTACGACGATATATTAAATGTCGATGAGCCTTGGGCAAATTTTGATCAAGATAGAAATATTACAGAATTAGAACATAAATACTATTCATCAGATTTGAATGATATGTTCTTACAGTATGATATAGTTTATCCATCTGGATATTCTTTTGATAGCACTATTAAACTTCACAGTGCCCAAGTCAAACTAGAAAATGCTATTATTAAAAAACTTCCTAAAGACAATGATCTTAATTTAAACATTGACGGTAGTGGCTATCAACTGGGCACATTGAGTTTAGTTACACCAGTTCGCATGATCGATAATTTATACGATTCTCCATCTGGATTATTCTTATATGCTGATGCTAATATATTAGGCGATAGTAATAGTTCTGTAAACTTATATTGTTCTGGAATGTATCATTATAATGATAGTTTAGTACTACATACAGTCAATTTCTCTACATTTAATAATGAACTATTCTGTTATACTGATGGAGCATCTGGTGTTGTATCACCAATTTCATTATTTGTTGGTAATAAACTAGAAGATCAATCTGAATATGGAGAATTACCACTATTAATCTATCAAAAAGAGAAAATTTATGATATTCTAAATCTAAATATTTCTTCTATTGAAACTTATGACCCATTACGCAAGGAAAAACTACCACTATTTACTCAAGTCTATACTCCATCAGCTTCATTATCTGGAAATGAATACAATGGCTTAAATCTATTCATAGACACATATGAAGTACAAAATCTAAGTTCTAGCTTACCACTAATAGCTGGAACATCATTCTTTGTGTGCAACAATATTAATACTGGTAAAGCTATTGAATTAGATGATAATACATATTCTTCACTAAATGCTAACGATGAAATTAGGGGTGTGGAAACTATATGCTTTGGCTCATGTGATAGTAATAAAGGTTGTTATGAACAAGAAATTAAAACACATGATACTATTTGGTTTCCAGAAAGTTGCTTTGATGGTGGATTATGTCGAGGCAGTACAACATATACTAATCTAAATGCCAGTGGATTTAATACTAATATTGGTTATAGTGGACATTATTATGGTATTAGAAAGTTTGAAATCTCATTCCAAATACTGCTTATTTAATAGAACTTAATGGTAGATCTGGTAGTGATACTAAGATTACTTTACCATACCAGTTAGACGAAGTAGAATATGGATTTAATAATAATGCTACATATTCTGGTATTAAATTAATTGGTGATGCACCATATTGTGAATCTGGACGAAATATCAATGATCAATATGGCAAAGCTGTTGCTGTATGTGATGATTTGATGGCCGTTGGATCACCATTTCATACACTGTATGATTCTGGTAATTATGCTTTAGATGACGCTGGTGCCGTTTTCTTATATCGTCGTGACCCACAACCAAGTGGTTACACATGGGTTGACCACAAGGCACAATGGAAGCTAGAAAAGAAACTAACATTACCATCATCTATACTTAGAGATTATTATGTAGATGTACCAAGTGGTATAAATATAGGTGGTCAAGTATATGATATTACTACTAGATATTGGCATGTTGGACAAGAAGGTAGACAGTTTGGTCATTCATTATCACTAACTAAAAACAATAATAAAGAAACTTTAGTTGTTGGCGCTCCAAGCGCAAAGTTTACAAGATCATTTGATCAACTTCAAGCATCTGGAGTTAATGTTGGCATTTTTGTATTTACTGATGAATTTGTTCCAGTTCTTAAAACTGAAGCTGAACGTGCTGGTGGACAAGCAGCAAATCGTGAACTCACATATCAATATATTCTTGATTCCATAAAAGATAAAGATAAAATTTTCCAGTATTTTTCAGATCCTCCTGTAAAATTTGATGTTAAGATTATTGTTTGTGAAGCTATAGCTGGATCTACAATTTCTAGTCTAGATTTTCCAGAACCAAAACCAACTTTTATTGTCAAACAAATTATTGATAGACATCGCAATGAAATCATAGGATCATCAGATTATAACAATAAAACAAGCGCCATTTATAGTGGTATTAAACAGGCTTTTGATATTGCTTTCCCATACGATTCTGGCAGGCTTAATAATAATATACCAGCTATTCTAGGATTTTATGTTGATGATAGTAAATCTCTTGGTGAACGGGCCGTTCAACCAGCACTAGATCAATTTATATCATATTATCAACAATATTCATTTGCTAGTGGATTAAGAGATTTCTATGGTTCTCAAGCTAGTGGTATTGCTGTAAAGAAAGTAGACATTACAGAAAATTGGATTTATCAAAGTACCGATATGTTAGATGCTGCACTAGATACAGGCAGACTAGCACTTAACGATGAAATAAAAATATTTAGCAGTGGTATTGGATCACAATATTTTAACTCATCATTGGCTGAATTTAATATTGTACCATCTAGTGGTGGTGCAGTTTATGTATTTGAAAATTCTAGTGGAGAATGGGATCTAATACAAACTATAAATTCTCCAACAGTACTAAGTACTATAGAACCAGATCGTTTTGGACATTCTGTTGATATTAGTAAAAATGGTGAATTGATTGTTATCGGATCTCCATATATTAATGAAGCATTAATGTCATATGAATATAATCCATTATCTGGACAGTATATTAATAATTTCAAATATGGATATTCTGATATACCATTTAAAGGATCTTGGGGATTCTTAACAGAAAAATATTGCCCAACATCTAGATTAGGATATTCAGTAGCCACTAATGAAGATGGAAGTATCATTGCTGCTGGTGCCCCAACGGATAGCATGGACGAATTTGACGATAATAATACCTACTATTCTCCTGGAAGAGAAGCATTTTCAGTATGGCCCACATATGTTAATGCTGGCGCTGTTAGAGTGTTTGAATCTAGACAATATTTTCAACATAATAAAGCTGTAGAGTATGGTATTTTTGGTAATCTTGATTATCAAGTTAATGCTGCATCACATTCTGGTGTTTATCACCATATGTCTGGAATATTTAATGATATCAAAGTAGACTATGTAAAAACAGCATTTGATGATGTTGATATTCCACAGGACGCTGGACTTTTGATCATTAATACTCCAGCAGTTGATGCTTTGAGTAATGAGATAACTCAAAATATCCTAGATTGGTTAGCACTTGGAGATAGGCATTTAGTGTTAGTAGGTAACGATCCAATATGGGAAAATGAAGGTATTTATTTTGAATCTAATAATGTTCTTAATAAACTATTGGCTAGACTAAACTCTAGAATGAGATTAGTACCAGCTAGAACTCAATATGAATCTATACCATCATCTGGACACTTAAATGTTATACCAGCAACAAGACCATATGGTTCAATATCATCATATTTAGCATCTAAATCTATGTACGGTAGTGGAGCAGCAGATATTAAACTATATTCTCCACAGTCTAACGATTCATTTACATGTTCTAATGAATATTTAAAGTATAATACTAGATGCAATATGCCATTAAAAAATTATGGAGATCTAAGAGCAGAATGGCGTGAAGAATGCTATGACTTTTTTGGAGCAAAAATTAGTTATCCAGTTAATCTGCCATTACATTTTGGTAAGGCTATTCCAGAAGATTATGGATGCTCTATGTATAACGCCAAGACTAATCTTAACAAACCAGAAGCTGTACCCATTCCTATTCTATCTGCTGCTGAATATGAATCTCCCACTATAATTTATCCAGCAGTTCCAGAAACATCTGGATATATTTTAATAGGGTATGAATCACAATATTCTGAAACTTTATTAAATGCTCAATTTGGTAGCATTGTCGATAATACTAAGACATTTGAGTGGTCAGCTAATAGTGGATTAAATGTTAATCTTATTAATCTTAATATTGGTAATACATTAAGTCGTAGTAAATTTTATCAACCAGATTTATTTAATGACAAACAAGCCGTTTTACAGGCTAAAGCGTCAAATAAGACTATTACTGAAAATATAAAACAAACTGTTAGTGACAGAACATATTTCGCCGCTGAAGAAAACTATAGTGATACATCATCTAGTATTATTTTAATAGCACAAACTTATCTAGAAAACCAAGAAACTTTACTATCTGGATTGGGCGATAAGAATATTAATTTCTTTACTAATCTTATTTCTATAAATGTAGACGGTCAATCTTGCGTTGCTCAGTTAGGAGATTGGACACTAAATGCTAGTTTCACAGACGCATACTCATCTTCTATTATTAAACAAAGATTAGAAGATGCTGGAAATATAGTAGATACTAATGTGTCTTCTCAACAACTAAATATTGGACATCTTACTGGAGAAATAACTTTTCCAATTAAGCCATATAACATTTGCTGGATAGCTAATCCAAAGGGACTACCAAGCGATAGTCAAACTCAAGATATTATTTCTTGGTTGTCTAGTGGAGATAATAAATTAATTATTACATATGATAATACTTCCACATCTGCCCAAATAGTTACTACTTTGTGCAGACTATTTAATTTATCCATGAAGCCACTATATCTAACAGAGCAATCTAGATTTGCTAACAATAGAACAGATCGTCCATATAATTATATCGGTCCATTTACTGGAATATGTGAACTAAATAGTTCTTGTTTATTATTAAATACTGATCATATATCGTCTATTGGCTATAGACCACAAGACACTATAACTCGCATCGAAAATATAAATACAGACTATAAAGACTTTATACCAATCAAACTTGGATCTGCCACTCCAATAGCATATGTTAATATTCCCATTGAAGATAATGGATTTATTAATACTGGCATATGGCAACTTAAAACTGGAATTACAGAAGTTCAATTTGACGTTATTCCAGGATCTGGATATAAAATCTTTGTTGATATAGTATCAGAAGATGACTCAGAAAACCAGCCACTTGCTATGTCGATTGCTAATGGTATGGTTAAACCAAATTCTAATGCTACTCCAATAATATATTCATTACCAGTATATGATCTTAACGATAATGATCTACCGTATGTAGTTAAGAATGATTATATTACATACACTACTCAATTTGATATTCTACCCAATTTAAATGTTATAGCCCTGTTATCTCCAGAATCTTATGATGGCAAAAAGAAAACATTTACCTTTGATGTGCAAATGCCATCAAATAATAATAAATTAACATTATATTTTAGTGGTAATAATACTAGACTTAATTCAAACTCATCTGTTTATACTCCTAAAACTACAAGATTATTTGCTGTGTCTGGTTGCCCAGTAAATGTAGATGTTATACCAACAGACGTATTTGTTCCTATTCCAGTATTTGATTGGGTGATTAATCCGGCTAAACCAGAAGTTATAGTACAAATTCCACCTAGATTACGAGAAATTAGTACAGAAAGTAATAAATATTGTGGTTCTACAGCTTGTGCCTCCAATTTCAATAATGAATTAATTGCTGATGGACCAGTAGTAGTAGCACAAGAAATAGAACAATTTTCTAAATTTGTTAATGGAGTAGCTAGATCGCGTGTTACTCTAATATCAGATTCTAGTTTAATTCAGGGACCAACTATAGCTAATGAAAATGGTGTGATTCATCAAGGACATAAAGACTTTATCCAGAGCTTGTATCCAAAAACTACTTTCCCATCTAATCTAGGAAAGAGATCATTTAATGTTCAACATAAGGTTATGAGTCCAGAACGTGGTTCACCTCATATTTATTTTACAGCTATTGGTAATAGTGGATTAAATACAAGATTTCTTGATGGATCACGAAATAGAACTTTAAGTGATTTTAATGATCGTATAACAAACTACGAAACATTCAATAGAGCTATTAATCCAAAATACGCATTAGATGGAGACTATACATATCTACAAGAGGGTGGTCCATTTACAGCAGAAGAACAAACTGCCAAAATCAATTTTGCTCTAGATACTTTTAATTCTCACGCTAGAACTTATGGTGGAACTCCTAAGTTTAGCGGAGTAATTAATAATAAGATGTATGAAGATGTTGGATGTCTTGGTGGTATGCCTGAAATAATGAAAGATATTGGTAAAGACTATATTGAATTTGATTATTTCAAAACTGGATATCCAGGCAATTTATTCGGATATAGTATTGATCTAATAAATGATACTTTATTCATTGGTGCCCCATTTGCAGCATATTCTGGAGAGTATATTACTTCATGGTCTGGAGTTAAATCTATAACAGCACCAAATACTGTACCATCTGGATCATTAGTTGGATACAATGGTGGTGCTGGATCTGTATACATCTATAAAAACACTGGCAGTGGAATTACTCCATATGGTAAAACCACTAATTGGTCTTGTGTTAAGAAAATTAGACCAAAATCAATTAATATTGGACAAGATATTAATGATATAGATTTATTAAGTTCTGGTTTCTATCTTGGTTCAAATAGCTATATTGGTGATGATATAGAAATAGATACTAAGGTTAGCGATCAATTTGGTCATACCATTGTTGTCAATGCTGATACTTTAGCTATTGGTTCTCCAGGTCATGACTTTGAAACATATTATGAAAATATCTTTAATAGTGGAGAATTTGTTCGTAAAGAATTTAGTTTTGATATGGATATTCCACAAAGAAATTCTTATGATCTTGGAGAATCTGGAATTAGAAATACTCTTAATGGTAGCGGAGTTTCTGTATTAAATAATGGAGCAATTTATATTTATGAGAATAGAATAGTAGATTTTGCTAAGAGAAAACAAGATTGGACATTTGTAGAAAAGATTGTACCACAGGGATATAATAGTAGATTACAAAAAACATATACTGGTTCGCAAAATATTCCAGTTTCTGGTTCTGAAAATGATCGCTTTGGTTCCTCTATAGCATTACATAGTACTAAACGATCAGACGCAGACTATACCATAGTGGCTGGTGTTAAAGATCATAAGTTTGCTACTAGCGGAGATCATATATCATTACCATCATTATACCAAGCCGGTGCCGCCTATTCTTATGATATTATTCTTAAAAACCAAGGGTATGTAACTATCAATCCAAGTTCTTGGATGGATGCTAGGTCATACGGCCAGGGCAGTGGAGAAGTATCACTTTATATTAATAATACTAGTGGAAATAATATTTTCTATACTAATAGCGGTATAGTATATTCTAATGATTCTGGAGAGATATTCCTAGAGGTTTCTGGACAAGATCTTAATAATAATGGATTTATTGTTCATCGTCCATACTTAGAATCCCTATATGGCTATAAGGTTATAGGTACTAATAATAATAACTCATTAGTAATGTCCATATCCGGTCAAACTCCTGTTTCTAGCGGATATATGGACTTGTATATGAATGGGCCAGATTCTGCAATTGTGTATAATAACATAGGATTATATGAATTTGGCGTTACTGATACTGTGTATAATAGTGGATTATATTTATACAGTCAATGCCCAGAGTCGATAACGGTAACAAATTCTGGCCTTAACTTGTATAATAGCGGAATAGGAATTAGTACTGAAAATATCAGTCTAATGGTAAGAGGACTATAATGCTAAAGATTAATGGACAGTCTATTAGGCCAGCCCCGCTTGTTGGTATTTCTCATTCGCCTATTAGAAATAAAGTTGCTACTCTTGGGAGTATTTATACCATTACTCTTAATGGTACTATTGTTAGTCCAGGAACAGTAGCAAAATGTGATAGACTTCAATACATATTAGATCAACAAAATAGAATTAGAAATTTATTTAGCAAGGACGGTCACGAATTAAATATTTATGATGGCGCGCTAATATGTTATCCTAATTTAATCTCTATTGATTTCCAGGAAGGACAATTTATAGATACTTGTTCTTACACAATAACATTAGAAGCCCCATTTCTTAAATCTGGTAATAATATTTTACCAGAAGGATTATTAAGTAATTTAGGCAATAATAATGTTGACTCACATGATGGATTTTTACGAAATCCTTCATCTCAAGATTATAATTCTATTATTAATACATGGGGCGGCTTAGTAGAAGATTTTACAGATACTTGGGCGGTTGAATATGATAATGGATTTTTTGATACTACAGATAATTACTCTACTGATTTAACTGATGATTCTCAAGATATTAAAGTTCCACATATTTATAGACTGAGTAGAAATATGACAGTGGTTGGTCGCACGGTGTATGATAATGCTTCTAGTACTAAAACTGCATTTGATAATGCTATTGGTTTCCTTAAAAAAACCGTGCTAGATAGTGCTAATAGGGCCGGATCTTTAGAAGAAAAAGATAAATGGAAATTATATCCTGGATATTTACCAAATAATATTTTCTCAAAAGATACTTTAAATATCAAAAATGCTTATAAATGCTATAATCATTCTAGAACAATAAATTATGATAGGGCTGCTGGTTCTTGTTCAGTTAATGATTCTTGGATATTAGCCTCTGGAACTAATGCTATAGAAAATTATACCATTAGTATAGATACTAGTAGAGACAATGCTAGAACTAATGTTAAAATTAATGGTACTATTAAAGGATTATCAGAATATTTATTAGCTAGTGGATATCAAGAAGGACATTTTAATAATCCACCATACAGCGGGGCTATAGAAAAATATAACAATATTAGTAATACTGGTCAATTTGGTATTAATTGTGGATTGTATAGACGGGCTAAATATGTTCTTCCTACTGGTAATATTGTAACTCTGAATTCACAACCATTAAGCGTATCATTAGCATCTAATGAGTTAGCTGGCGAAATAACATATAGTATAGAATTTGATAATAGGCCACAAAATTATTTTACTGGTGTATTAGGAGAAAATATAACTGTAAATGATACTTACCCAGGTGATTCTTTTTCTTTAATACCAATTATTGGAAGATCTGCTGGACCGCTTATTTCATATAATCGCACTAGAACAGTATACAGTAGAAATGTAAATATTGAAATCTTTTTAGATCCCACAGATTTATCATATGCTCATGGGGATAAGAATTGGACTACTACTGATAGAACTTCATTAATGTTAAGAAAACCAAGCTTAAATAGTAATATTAGGGATAATTTAAGAGATCTAATACGAGTTTTAGCCCCCTTTGGTGAGCCTAATGTTTCTGGCATATTTTTAAATCCACCAACAGAAACATGGATACCAAAAGAAGGACGATATACACTTAGCCTAAATTGGAACTATGAGAAAACTATATGATTATTGTATATTTAAATAATACTACCGGTAAAATACTTAGACCATCTCCATATGTTTCTATAGCCTTTAATGCTAAGAGGCACAAAGGAGATTATCTTGGTGGTGATTATTCTATTACTTTAAATGGTACAATATTAGCTAGTGGTGGATCTCCTTTTCAAACCGGCGGTATAGATGATAGACTACAAGCTAATTCATCTACTTGCGCTGAATTATCACCTGGAGTTACTAATAAACCGCTAGAAACAGATATTGAGTCTAATCCAGCCAAAGCAATTTTACGAAAACAAGAAGCTATTAGACATTTATTTGGTAGAGATGGTCAAAAGATGGAGATTGTTCCAGTAAATGGTCAACAACCAAGAATTACATGTTATCCTAATGTTGAATCTATTAATTTTGATGTTGGATCATATATTAATACATGCAAATATACTATTAATTTAACTGCTCCTATATTATATGATATCAATCTTAAAGAATTATCACCATCTGTTCCATTAAGTCGCAATCACGATAATGAGAAGTTAAATACTAAGTATAGTTTCCAAGCTGGCAGTGAAAATACAAATCCAAATTCTTGGACATTTCCTAGTGGATTAGTAGAAGATTATAATGAAACTTGGGCTATAGAAATTGATGAATCTTTTTTCCTTAAAACTCCAACAAGCATTAATGGAACTAGGAGTATACCTAGATGCTACAGATTAACAAGAAATGTATCAGCTACTGGTAAAACATATTATAAATCTGATGGCAGATATGAAGCTTGGAAAAATGCCAAAGATTTTATTACTGCTAATGTCATAATTGATAAATGTACAGATCCAACACTAGAAAGTTACTCATCATTTTTTCCACAATTAGCTTCTGGATCATTTGGATGGGAATTATTAAATCTTAATAGTGGTTATCAAGGATATAATCATGTAAGAACAGAAAATATTGATAAAACGGCAGGAACATATTCTATAGCTGATTCTTGGTTGCTTACTAGTGGTAATAATGATACTATAGAAAGTTATAATATATCCGCTAATTCTTCTACTGGCTCTCCATTTACCAATATTACTCTTAATGGAAAAATTAAAGGATTATACAAAAAAGATGAAACAATGGATAAAGTTCATGGTACATTAACAACATTAGAAGCTTTTAAAAAAGCCAAAAATGAATATGACAGAATGCGTGGGGGATCTATGGATATTACTGATCCTAGCCAAACAATATTAGGAACAGGATCTGTATTTTACCAACGAGCTTCGTCTATTACGGCATTAGCCCTTAATCCAGAACCAGTTAGCATTAGCACCAATATTAATAAGGCTTTGGGAGAAATAGAATATACTATTATTTATGACAACAGACCAATGTCATTATTTCAGGATGTTTTATCAGATAGTATAACTATAACAGATACTTATCCTGGTGATATTTATGCTATGATGCCCACGCTGAATCGTGATATTGGTCCTATTTTTCAATATATTGGTGGTATATCACAATATGAACGTGCGTTGAGTATAGACTTAGTAGTAAGTCATAAATATCTTGGTACAGACGATGCAAAAAAATTAACTGGCAAAGGATGGTTAATGAAATCTCCAAGTAAAGGACCATTAAAAGCACAATTAAATGATCTTATAACTCAAGTTTGTCCACTGGCTGATCCAACCGGAGTTATTAGAAGAGTTGTTGTTAATCCTATTACTGAAAGTTGGGATCCAAAAAACGGTAGATATTCAATGAATATTTCCTGGGTATATGAGATAAAACAATAATGGTACAACCATACGAATCTTTAACAGACGAACGAACGGAACATACTAACCGAACTAGTAGTGGTTATAAAGCTATACATTCTAGTGGAGATGCTCACTATTATCTTGGTGATCAAAACCAGCAATTACCAACCATAGAAGCGGCAACAGGACTATTTGAAAGAAATGGATTAGTTAGCCCATTTTCTAATGGTCCAGAATCTAGAGAATATCCTATAGCAACACCAACTGGAAATTATAGAATTTTGACTAATCCAAATAAAACTATTAATATTTCTAGCTTAATACAGAATGCAAGTTTTGAATTCAATATTTATAGTCAAAGATTTAGAAATTAAGGACATAATATGACTAATACTAGACCATTAGGAAATTTATCTGTTAATCCAGCTTCTGGATATTATGCTGCTGGTAGTGATCCAATAATTAATTTTGCTATTCCACAAGGAATATCTACTGCTAGACATCAAGATGGATATCAACAACAAACTTTTCTTGGGGCGTCTATACGCAGTTTTGGTATTAGTGCTGGATTTGGCGATTCTGTAAGTACGCTTAATGTAGAACTAGTTAATGATGAATTTAACAATTCTGATGGTACGGAATTAGGATATGGTGATGATATTTATCATTCTGGTCTAGGAGATGGTTTTAATCCTCCACCAATAGGCTCACCAGTATTTTTTAAATTCGGAAAGAAAAAGTCTAGCGTTCTTGATGCTTATGATGTTTTGTATAATGAGATTTATGGAGATTCAGCCGGTGAACCAAGCAACGATGCTAAAGAAAGTTTTTGTTTTGGTGGTATATTACAGAGTTTTGTTGAAAATAGAAGTGAAAACGGAAATCCACTATTTACTGTACAAGTTGTTGATCCTAGAGAAATTTTATCTAATGTTACTATTATTATGAATGGATATTGCGAATCTGTTCTTGATACTCATAATTTATTTAATTTATATGGCTTTTTAGAATTTAATCAAACACTATCTGATCTACAAAGTTTACAGAGTAGACTACCAAACAGTTCTGTGTTGTCCTGTGATAAAGGGATTTGTACTGGTAGTGATTTATATTGGAGTAATAATGGTTTAACAAATATTGCCGCAGCATTAAAAGAAGCTGGTGTTAATAATGTTAATCTTAATGCTGAAACTCCAGTGATGCCTATTACCGGAACTGGATTTTCACGACGAATCCCACAAGGTATGCCATATTATAGAATTAGACATGGATTATCTGCACTATTTGAATTATATGGAAAACTTCCTGAAAACTATAAAAAAGCTGGATTTGGTGGTAAAGTAAAATTTAGAGGTTTAAATTATATGATAGATTTCGGTGGATGGCCCACCGGAGTTCCAGATTATTATTGCATGGATTTTGATCAAATTACTTTATTAGATTTATGCCTAGAAGTATGTAATATTACTAATCATGAATTGTTTGTTTCCTTATTGCCAATTACTAATAATCCAATATGCGCACATATAGCAAATTGGAATAATACTTGTAATGATGAGGATGTAATTGGTGGTATTATCAGAATTGATTCTATTAATAAGTCATATCAACCACAGTATGGACAAATAGCAGCATATTTAGCATCTATAAGTGGTAATACTCCAATACAAAATCAAGATACAGGATTTGAATTAACAAACGTGTCTACTGATAAGTTTGTTACTGGCGGTCAAGAAGTCGATATGTACTTTTTTTCTAGTAATAATGATAGAGGAAATATAGAAACTAGATCTAATGATGATTCTACGATATCGGCACAATGGGAATTAAGTACTATGTTTAGGCAGCAAATTCTACCATATTATGGTATGATAGGAGAAGCTGTTACTATACCTAAAGGGTTTGGAGCATACAAACAAATCTTATTAGATAGTTCATCATTATACGCTGCTGGTGTCGGTAATTATTATGTTGCAACAGAAATGGAATTAAGGGCAGCTTCTATTTCTTATGATGTGTGGGCTAATTTTTTAGAACAATATAATGATATTTATGCTGAAGAATTAACAGGGGAAGGAGCATTAGCCGGAGGTGCAGTTAATGCCTCTCCTCCTATTTCTGGTGAAGAAGTGGTTGTTACTGGGCCGGGTGTTTATGGAGTATCTGTTCCAAGGTCAGTATGGCCTCCAATGAGTGAAAATTATGAACCAGACGTACAGGGTAAAGTAGCTACTCCAGTATTATCTTGTCATCCACCATATGGCTATCCATTATATTTTAAACGTGCAGAAAAATTAGGTGTCAATGGCAGAGGATTAACTAGTATACAAGGAAAATTGAATAATATTATTACTGATATGGCGACTATTTATGGTCCAGCTAAAAAGGGAAATACTGAACAATTTCGTAATCAACTCAGCGGTGAACTTAAACAAATTGAAAATTCAATAGAAAAAGCTTGTGGAGATGCTACTCAATCAGAACAATATAGATTGAAAATTTTTGCAGCACTCAAAGCAGGAATCCCAATAGGATTAGTAGAATCTTCTGCTGCTGGCATGGTTAAAACAGTATCTCATCTACAACAACAAACTAAAGATAATTCAATAAGAGTTTATAATTGGTTAAAGAAAATTGCTGATGAGTGCTTGGGTAAGAAATTTCTTGTTAAAATTCCTAGAGAGCCTAATCCAAAATGGAATAAAGAAATAGCTGGTTCTCCTGGATATACTCAAGGTCCATTTGGATTTAGACCAAGAGTAGTAGATAGCGGAGGATCATCAGCATTTAATCCAACAGTAACACAAAGATTAAGTGTTATGGCTCCATCAGATTTTATAATACAAAGATTTTTATCAACAGAGGATGGTGCCCCTCAGACCGTTGTTGGAGCATTACAAGTTAATTGGAATCCTATAGAAACAAAATGGACAACCAATTATGTCCCAGAACCACAGGGTGGATATGTAGATTTTGATTTATTAAAGAATTTGAATGGTAGTAATAATCTAGCAATCCATCAAGGTTTAATGCCTATAGATTTATCTCCATTACTTAATGGTAATAGATTAGGAGCATATGTTAGATTTGATCATAGTGAAGATTTACAATTTGATAATGTTAATAGTTCAGAATATACTCAACAAATTATACAGAATGGTTTTTTAGTTCCAGATGTTATTAGACAGTTTGATAATGTTTCTAGTTCGTTTGGTTTTTTCCCACAAAATATGGGCAATCAAGATAATGCTCCTATAAGACCACCATCAGTAGCATTTGTTAAGTGCGATCTTGATGATAAGTTATATTTTGCACCAAAAACAACGAATATTAGTACTACTGTTCATGCTACTAGCGTAATAGACATTGGTGCATTTCCAATTAAACCAGTGCGAGTGCTTAATCAAGATACTTGTGAATGTCAAACTAGACCAAGATTATATGAGCCATTTTATGTTCCACACCCAGGAAGTCGCGGCGGTTCTGTTATTGTAAAAGATTTTATCCGTAGAAATCAAACAGATTTTAATGGTAATATTATAGCTGGAAGTCAGCCAACAGAATATGAAACCAAACTTCAATATTTAGATCCATATCAAGCATATGCTTTGATTACATTGCCATCTCAAATAGTACCCAAACGAGATAGTAGATTCCGAGAAGGCCCGTTATCCAGTGTTAACGCCACCTCATTTACACATTTAGTAACAATGGATGTTGTAAAAAGACCAGAATTTCAAAGCCCAGGATATATCGATAATCCATCAACATGGCCTAAATTTCAATCAACATTATCTCCTTCTACTATTGTAGCTGCATTGAATGCTAGAAAAGCAGCATTAGACCATTTACAATTTGGTAGTCCTTCTGCATTTTTACAATATAATGCTCCATCTCCAGTATATCCAGATTTGGTTGTTTTGCCATTAAGATCTACAGAAAGATGTTATGGTCCTTGGATATCTAGTTATTTTGGAACTGATAGAAAACGTAATATTGGAGGTAGAGTAGACTTTGTAAAAGATGAAAATTTAACACCTTGGAATTTTAATGGATATGATTTAATGAATGCTGCTGGATCAATGCAGGCATCTTTTTCTAATAGCATATTAACCCATGTTGAACGTGGTGGTGCTGTTATTCCTGGCGCACCTACTGGCGTATATTTAGGCAGATATCTTAATGGTGTTGGTCCATTATTAACTAATTTATCTGTTGATGTTAGTCCGGGAGGAATCAGATCAACATTTAAATTTGATTTGTACACTGTTAGTTTTGGTAAATTAGCAAAAAATAAACAAGAACAAATTGCTATGATGAGCAGAGAAAGACAAAAATTACAAGACGAAAGAAATGCTTTAATTAGAAAAGGTATTGGAAAAGCACAAAGCAATATTTCTTTTACTAAAACGTACAATACCATGAATCAAGCAATGAATGTTGTTACTCAAGCTATTGATACTATATCCTTATCAGTCACACCAGAAACAGCCAAAACTGAACAGATGAACAATACTTTTGGATCTATGACTAGCTATCAAGCTATAGCAGATGTTGCTGGTAGATTAGAACCAGATCAAGTATCTTTAAAATATGCAAGAACAGCAGCAGTTAATATTAGTGATATATTAACTCCAGTAGATGAGGGTTATGGAGCCAATCCACTAATGACCGCGCGTGGGCACGGTATAACTTCACAAGATTACAATAATCAACACGGTACAGAATAAAGGAAAAATCAAATGTTTCAAGGAAATTTTTTTAGTGGAACTATAGAGAATCATGTATTTTCATGCGTTGATAAGGATGTTGAAGCTATAGGAATGTATTCTTTTACTAAAAATTCATGCTCTAAAATTTGGAATGCTAATTTAACTAATCTAAAAATATTATTAAATAGATCAGTCACAAGCATGAGCGATGGATCAACTATTTTAAATCATGCTGACTTAGGTATAAATATTGAAAGCGGTGTTTATGTTTATTATGATAAAACTGCCGAAGTAATGACTAGTGGTAGTAAAACCTATAATGAATGTATTACATTAATTAATTATCACGAAGATAGAGCAAATGGTATAGTAAATGAAAATCCAGATCATGAAAAAACCATTAGATTAGTACAAACTAGCATATACGGTGGCATAAAGTTTACTTTTCCACGAAGTACTATAGTTCCTCCAGATTATAATGGAAATGCTCCTAGTGGAAATATTGATATTATTCTAAAGTTTTTTAGAAGAGATTGGGACTCTGAAAATGATAAAGATAATCGTCGTCCAGGACTTTCTACAAGTATGAATTTTGCAGGTATTGCTGAAACTGCTGCTGGTAGTCCTTATAGTGTTCGTGACACGCAGGCACAAGCTGACATAAACGGTGTTGGTATAAAGCGTGCGGTATCTGGAGGTGGAAGTAAAAATCCTGCCAATACTGTTGCCGCCCCAGTTGATATGTATTATAATTCAGCAAAAGGAAAATATCAGTCTGGTAATAGAAGGGTGTTAGCAATATTATTAGACGATATTGATCCAGCGCCATTAAAAGATCTCGGTCTTAGTGAAGAAGATTTGGCTAATTTAAAACCTAGTAATTTTACAGATAAAACTTTAGGAACTTTTACGCCATATACTCCAACTACTGGTAGAGCTATGATAATAGAAGCACAAAATAATAATCCACATTTACTTACTCCTAATTTTGTGAAAAAATGTCCTAATGAAAATGTATATCAAGCAGAGGTTGTTACAGCAGTTAATCGCTGGAGAAAATTTTACAAAAAAAATACTGTAGTATTTCTAACAGAACTTGGTATAGAATGGGTTATAGAAACACAAGAACAAAGTGATCCAGTATCTCCATTAAAAATTGGTGAGTGGACATTCTCAAAATTAATAGCTAGCAGTGATGAATATTTTAAAAATTACAATTGGAGAGATTGTGGTAGTAATATTAAAATAACACCAGAAATTTATGAAACTGCTGCTAGAAGAAGATTCTATACTAATGCCGCAAACACGGTTGCTGCTTTATTGGAAACTTTTTGGTCGCCAGAACCAGACTGCGATACCTTTGTTAACTTAAATAATAGTGGAACTGTAGAAAATTATATTCTAACATTTTTTCCATCAAATGGATATCTTATTAGTACTATTTTTGATCAATTGCCACCAGAGGCTGGAGGATTAAGTAATAGCGCTTGGATAAGTAGAACAAATTTAAATAATGGCGTCAGTGATAAATATGCTGAAGAAGTTGGTATTTTTTGGGGACCAGTATTTGTAGAAGGATATTCTAGTATTGTTAAAAAAGTATCAACAGAGAATCCAGAAAATACTCAAAACATATATTTTAAAACAGATTCATTAAGTGATACTCCATGGAAATTTTTAAAAACTAGTACAGGAACTTTTGCATATGAACCAACAAAATATGATTTTCCAGCAGAATGTACTACTAAGATATTAGATATTAGATATATTTGTCAGAATTATCAAGATTTAGGAAAAGCTAATGCGAATTTTTTACCTCCAGCATTAAAAACACCATATTATGAATCTAAGAAAGTTAGCAGTAACAAAGTGCAATTTATACCATTGAGCGCAAATTTAGTTGGTGCTAATGATCCAAACGCTTCTAACTCGTTTATTAGTTATGAAAGAAATTTCAAAGATAGAATGACTGAATTTTTTGCTGGTCGTGGATATCCAGCACCCAGTAATTCAATGTGGGGAAATATGTATGGTAGAGGAAGTACTGATGATAGATGTATACCAAATGATACTGGTCTTTGTAAAAGATCACAATGTTCTTTTAAGGGTGATATAGACTTAACAATCTTAGCATTTTTTCCCAAATACGATTGTTATATTTGTAGAGATCCAAATGATGTTCCAGTAGGATATCCAGAAGGTGTGTTTAATGATGCTGGATCTGCTCAAGGTGGCAATTGCGTTGGTATTATCTGTGGAAGAAATACTGTTACTAAACGCGGCGGCGGTAATATTAATTTTAAAGTAACTAGTAATTTTGGATTTGAACCATTTTCTTCTGTTAGTGCTGGCAACTTTTTCCTTGGTATAATACCAATGGGTGGAATTGCTATTCCACTGTTAACTTCTAATGAAGTTAGACAAAGTAGAGGCAAACCACAATATGGAGCTTATCAAGATGATATTTATAGTTTTGGCACAACGGTCTTAGCAACAAGAATATTTGATGCTTGGCCTGAAAGTCTTACTTTATTTGATCCAAGATATTTTGCTGTAGCTCATTTTAATCCTGGGAAAATTGGAACTCTTCCACAAAAACAAACTGCAACAAAAGTATTAAAAACTGTTGGTACAACAACTACAGAAATTACTGTAATGGTAGATCAACCAGATTCTTCTGTAGACTTTAGAATTCCAACAGATATTAATAATAATATATTAGCTGTTAATGATATCGTCACCAAAGATACTCTATTATTACCAAAAGAATATTGGAGAATCAATCCTATAAGAAGAGGTATGATGCTAACTGGTGGAGGATTTAAGTATCCTAGACGATTTATTGGTATTAACAGTTGGACAATTAAAAAAGGAGGGAAAAAATATATTGCTGGAAATATTATTACTATCAATGATAATTTTAAACTAAAAATAAAAGAGACAACTGGTGATGGACAAATAAGTGCGTTAGAAGTATATGTTGATGATGATGGTATAAAATATGCTGGTGATTTTACTAGTGGTGATTTTGATGAAGATATTACTTTTCCACCGCCTAGAGATAATGATAATAAAGTAATTCCTGGCTATGAAGCTGCTGTTATTACTCTTAAAGATGGTAAAGTATATTCGGTAGTCTATACCGATAAAGCACCGGTAGAACATGGTACTTTACAAACAATATCATCATCTAGTCAAGCTGGCAAGCAAGCCGTAGTAGAAGAAACCAAAACTACCACAATATCAGTACCAAAAAATAGCAGTGGACAATATGATATATTTACCCATTTTCATAATGATATAACTCATACTTTATTATATCACTCATTATATGGTCGAACTAGTCTACAGCATATTACTATGGATATTACCTAAAATGTGTATATTATAATGTAAACCTCTAAAAATAGGGAGAAAAATATGGCCTCAATTTCATTCTATGCTAATATTTTAAACGGTTCTCCAACCGTTATCAACCATTCCGCTGGTAGCGGTCTAGGATTTTATGGATTAACATTCGGGGCCAGTGTGCCAGTTGGTAGTCAGCAAAATACCACTTATATTACTAATTCTAATGGTACAAGTCAAGGATCTCAGTTAAACAATACAGCAATGTCAACTATTGGTAACGAATCTACCGCTGGTACAGTATCCATTAATGGTTCAACCGCTATTGATTCTAATAAACTGCCTAACTATTTGTGCCCACTAAATGTAAGATTCACGCACGACCAAGCAGTAAGAGTTCAAAATTGTAAACTTCGCATATTCGATAGAAATAATATCAATAATGCTGCTAGCGGTGTGACTACTTATGTTTATGAAGCTAGACATCCATCGTCTAATCAAACCGTAACCAATCTTAACCTAAGAGGTAGAAATGCTAATAGTTGGGTAGAATTTAATCCTACACTTAGTCCAACTGATATGTTATTTACTAATTCTCCAGGTATTAGTGGAACAAATACTAACTCTAGTGATACTGACGTTAATCTTGGTTATATTACCACTGATGGTGTTTCACATGCTAGCACAAGGCACGATTGGTATGTTGCTCTTAGTTCAGAACCAGAAACTATCGGCAGCAAAACACAATACGGCTTGTATTTCTCAGTAGAATATCTCTGATAATAATTGATGATATAAAAAGTTTGGGGGTGGTTTTTGCCACCCCCATTTTCTTTTAGTATAGGTTGTATAATTTAGTAATTAAAATTTAACAGCCTACACCTATGATGCCAATAATAGTTAACTGCTGATGGTTGATATGGATACCATAAATATACAGTGTGCTGTACTGGTTGAGCAACAGCTACTGGAACTGTTACTGGAACTGGAACAGATACTGTAAGATATGGAGCATGATAAACCATAGTTTGGGTAGGTACTGGAACTGGCACCGGATTAACTGTAAGAACTTGTGCATAATATGGTGACACAAGAGTCTCATAGCCATATCCAGTTGTTGCACATAATGCAACTATCGCCGCGTAAATGTACTTCATAATATCTCCTTATATTATTCAGACTTTTCCGTTTTTGGATTCCACTTTACCCAACCATTATCAGACAACCACTTGCCATCATTATCCTTCCTCTTAGGAAATAATCCGCCACCCTTCTTGTGAACACCGAAAGACAACCTAGCACCACAATCCATGCAGCGTAGTTCATAATACAAATTGTCTTCCACATTCCTTACCACAAAGCGTAGATTTTCAGATCCACACTTACCACACGCCGTCTCATCGAACACTTCTTGAAACTTGCTTAAGGATTCAAAAATATCCTTCTGTGACTCTCCATCAATTTCTACTTTGATTCTATTGTTCTTAGTTGTATAGGTAATCTTCATATAGTTCGCCACTCCTGTTGATATCCAGTTAGACCATCTGGTATAGTTGTCTTATCACGCTGATAATCATTTAACTTATCTATAATATCACTAGCCACCTTCTTTGTAATCTTCTTATTCAGACCAACATTAAACTCGTCATTAAGTAGCTTTGTTCCATTTACATTAAGTTGTTTGCACTTAATATCAATAAAATTAAGCTGTGCATCACTCATTCTAGAATCATCATCAAAATCACCATCGCTGGTCTTTTTAGTGTTTGAAATTTCACGCACTATTTTTGCAGTATCTTTCTTTGTTAGTTCTTCTGCTGCAACACCCTTAATTTTTAAAGCCTTGCGTAGTGCCCTAGCTTCTGCCCTAGTGCTTGCAATCGCCATAGCATAAGCACAAAACATATCATCAGTATTACCTTCCCATGAATCTGCTACTTCAGAATAGGTAACACCATTTTCAAATCTTACTGTAAATACTACAGTTGCTCTACCATGATGATCGTCTCTTTGAACTGGAAATATTTGTGTTGGACCACTAAAAATTATTCTGCCCAATACTAGTTCTGATACTCTACGCAATCCTGCTACTAGAGGATGACCATCAACCATCTCTCCCTCATCAAACAATTTCATAGCATAATCATGCCATTCTTTAGATAGCATAGACGGAGCGTCAGTAAGAATAACATTCTTTGTGGACGTATCGGTATTGGACGGGGTAGCTAATTCAACATTATCAAACAGGTTTTCATCTAATGTATTCATATTTCTATTTCAATATACCTTTCTGATTTTTTGGGTGGATTACTTTTAATACTATGCAATATATCAATCAACTGATTTTTTAACACTTCTTGTGAGCTTAATGCTACACTATCTGATAGATTCTTTATTCTAATAATAATGAACCCTTTACTAAGAATCAAGCCGGTCTTTTGTTGGTCTGCTTTCATTTGCTTTTGCAGCTTTTCTTCTCCCCAAATTGGCAAGAAGTGAGATGGCCCGTCTACCTCTATTATAGCCCGTAACTCTGGAAAGTACAAGTCGATTTCCAGGTTTTGGTTTGGTATCAATCCCTTTTTATGAAATTCTATTCTATATCCAGCTTTTGTTAGTTCTGATAATAAGAACTTCTCTAGCTTTGATCCTTCTTTACCAGCAATCTGTATAGCTTTAATAGCCGATGATATCATATTATCTTTTTCTTGATCCGATAATTCAGCCCATCTTATTTTTGCTTTTTTAACAAACTTATCGTAATCCTTATCTGATATATTATCCCAATGATTTTTTAA
>Ga0129333_10001063_pt1 | contig 24469 bp, 7 predicted proteins | sample CPB6_08_DNA_FD_94474 | JGI IMG/M metagenome (GOLD analysis project Ga0129333, IMG submission 94474) | Freshwater to marine salinity gradient microbial communities from Chesapeake Bay, USA - CPBay_Sum_0.6_0.8_DNA | ecosystem: Environmental > Aquatic > Marine > Coastal | place: USA: Chesapeake Bay...
AGCTAAAATGTCTAATTTACCAGTCGATAGAGATTCAAATTACATGTATGATATGTGGGGAACCACAAAATTAATCACTGATTATGATTCGAGTCAACCAAAAAGAGTGATTCAAGAAGTGATGCATGACCCTGCACCACGTCATGACCTTAAAAAACAATCAGAATTGCATGAAAAAATTCGCAATGATTCAGATTATGATGATTGGGATTATGGCACTGAACCAAACTATGGATCTCCCTGGCACTAGGTATAAATAAAAGCAAGAAAATCTATTCATCAATGGCAGTCACACGAATATCCAGAGCATTTAAGGATATTAGTTTATCTTTTGAACCACATCCTGTGACAAAAGATCTACCTGTCTTGGTTAATGAAAGGGCAATCACTAGATCTGTTCGCAACTTAGTAGAAACTATCCCAACAGAAAGATTTTTTAATCCCCTGTTGGGATCTGATGTTCGCAGAAGTTTGTTTGAATTCGTCGATTATGGATCTGCATCCGTAATTGAAGATCAAATTAAGACAACAATTAATAATTTTGAAGTTCGTGTTGATAATGTACTGGTTGAGGTTGATCCAAGACCCGATGATAATTCATTCGAAGTGACTATCATCTTTGATATTATTGGACAAGATTTCCCAACCCAACAATTTACATTCTTATTAGAGGCAACAAGATAAAATGCCTTTTACACAATTTACGAATCTAGATTTCGATCAGATCAAAACTCAAATTAAAGATTATCTCCGTGCAAATTCAAATTTCACGGATTTTGATTTTGAGGGATCTAATTTCTCAATCTTGATTGATACGCTAGCATATAATACCTATATCACAGCATTCAACTCGAATATGGTTGTGAATGAATCCTTCTTGGATTCTGCGACTCTGAGAGAGAATGTTGTCTCCTTAGCAAGAAATATTGGTTACGTACCACGCTCTAAAACCGCCTCTAAGGCGTCTATAACCTTTGATGTTCCTACCACTACCGCAAGTCCTTTCATCACTCTACAAGCGGGTCTGGTATGCGTAGGAGCGTTTGATAATACATCATACAGATTTTCTATTTCGGAAGATATTACAGCAGTAGTTAATAATGGAATCGCAAGATTTGGATCATCAGCATCACCAGTTTCCATCTATCAAGGAAGTCTGCTGACAAAACAATGGACTGTTGATCAGTCACAGGATCAGAGATTTATTCTCGAAAATGCAAACATTGATACATCAACCATTGTTGTTTATGTTAAGGGTATTAATGACACTGGTCTTGGAAGAGAATATTTCAAAGTTGATAATATTCTAAGTATTAATAAAAATTCAGAGATCTATTTGATTCAAGAAGTTCAAGATGAAAAGTATGAACTTCTTTTTGGAGATGGATATTTTGGAAAGAAACTGGAAAACAATTCAGTAATTACAGTCAAATATATCATAACTGATGGTGAGAGAGGTAATGGGGCATCAAACTTTGATTTCCAAGGAAATTTTGTAGATTCTTCGAATATAAGAGTCATTCCTTCTTCAACAATTACTGTTAACACCATTCAAAAATCTTCTAATGGTGGTGAGATTGAACCAATATCATCAATCAAATATTTTGCTCCAAGACTTTATTCTGCACAGTATAGAGCAGTGACTTCTCGTGACTATGAAACTATTATTCAATCAATTTATCCCAATACAGAGTCAGTTTCTGTTGTTGGCGGAGAAGAATTATCCCCACCTCAATTTGGAACGGTTCAAATCAGCATCAAACCTAAAAACGGAACTTATATTTCTGATTTTGACAAGCAAAATATTCTATCAAATCTCAAGCAATATTCGATCGCAGGAATTAATCAGAAGATAATCGATCTTAAGATTCTCTATGTTGAGATTGATTCGTCAGTTTATTATAATAAGAATCAAGTTTCTAGTGTTGATAACTTAAAGACCTCAATAGTTTCTGCTCTAACGGACTATTCAAAGAACATTGATATGAATAAGTTTGGAGGAAGATTCAAGTATAGTAAAGTTCTACAATTAATTGATAGAGTTGATTCTGCAATCACTTCTAATATCACAAAAGTTATTATTAGAAGAGATATGAAAGTATTGATTAATCAATTTACTCAATATGAACTTTGTTTTGGAAATAGGTTCCACATTAATCCGCAAGGATATAATATCAAGAGCACAGGATTTAAAGTTTCTGGTTCTGATGATATTGTTTATTTTACAGATGTTCCAAATAAAGATGCTAATGGAAATTTGGATGGAAGTGGTAAGGGATCTCTAAGTATTATTAAACCAACGGAAAGGGGAACAAATTTAGTCGTATTAAAATCTATCGGAACAATTGATTATACCAATGGCGAGATCATAGTCAATACAGTTAATATCACTTCAACAGTCGCTGACAACGACATCATTGAGGTTCAGGCGTTCCCAGATTCAAATGATGTTGTTGGATTAAAAGATCTATATTTAAGTTTTAATGTTGCTAATAGTCAGATAAATATGATTAAAGACGTGATTTCTTCCGGAGAGGATATCTCCGGAGTTACTTTTACAAGAGATTACTATACTTCAAGTTATTCTAACGGAGAAATCGAGAGGAAGTAAAATATGTCAGATTTTGAGAAGAGAGTGCAGATCAATAGGATTATTGAGAGCCAACTTCCAGAGTTTATAGTTTCAGATTTTCCAAAGGCAATCGATTTCTTTAGACAATATTACATCTCCCAGGAGTTTCAGGGTGGTAACATTGATATTGCAGAAAATCTAGATCAGTATCTAAAACTTGATAATCTTGTTCCAGAAGTTGTTGTTGGATCAACAACTCTTTCTGCAAGCATTTCCTCTTCAGATACAACTATCACAGTTGCTTCTACAAAAGGATTTCCATCAGAATACGGTCTTTTAAAGATTGGTGATGAGATCATTACCTACACTGGTGTTACTCCAACCACATTTACTGGTTGTATTCGTGGATTTAGTGGTGTTACTGGATATAATAACGTTTCCATTTCTGATTTTGTTGATAACGTAAATAAACAATCTCTAATATTTTCGGAATCTTCTCAGCAAAGTCACACATCAGGTGCAAAAATCACTAACCTGAGTGTCTTATTCCTACAAGAATTCTATAAAAAACTCAAATATACCTTTACACCTGGATTAGAAAATTTTGATTTTGTTTCTGATCTTGATGTTGGCAATTTTATTAAACATGCGAGAGACTTTTATCAGTCAAAAGGTATTGAAGAATCTGTAAAAATTCTTTTTAAAGTTCTTTATGGGGTTGATGCTCTAGTATTAGATCTTGAAAGAAGACTTATTAAGCCATCTTCTGCCGAATATACCAGAAGAGAAGTTATTGTAGCAAAAAATATTTCCGGTGAACCTCTAAATCTTGAAGGACAAACAGTATATAAATCGGATGATGTAACCACAAATGCTGCGGTTTCAAACATTGAAATATTTTCAAGAAATAATGAAACTTATTATAGAATTGAACTGTTTGTTGGATACAGTGATAGAGATCTTATCGAAGGCATTTTCACAATTCCAGGAAAGACAAAGAATCTGGAAGAAGTTAGTGTTGGATCTTCTATAATTTTCGTTGATTCTACAATCGGATTTTCAGAGTCTGGAACTCTAATATCTGGCAACAATACTATAAAATATACTTCAAAATCTATTAATCAGTTTTTTGGTTGTACAGGAATCAATGAAGCAATTCCTATTGCATCCGATATCAGATCTGATGAGACAATTTATGGATATGAAAATGGAGATACTTCTAAAAGAGTTGATCTACGTATAACTGGTGTAATTTCAAAATTTGAAACAATTGATGATATTTCTCTTGTAGATGAAGGTGAAGAAATTACAGTCAAAAATCTTGGAGAAGTAATTAAAAATCCAAGTGGTACAAAAACATATAAAGAAATATTTGCAAATTCTTGGATTTATAACACTAGCACCAGATATCAAATTTCAAATATTTCTGGATCTACCTTTACGTTATTGAGTGAAGTTGATAAGTCTAGTCTAGATGTAGGTGATACTGTTGATATTTTATTCAGGAATACTAATAATATTGCTTCTTCTAGTGCAACTGTTACCACTATCAATAAATCTACAAAACAGATTATTTTGAGTGGGATTTCTGGATTTACACCAATTGTAAATCAATCTTATGATATAAGAAGAAAGATAAAAAAATCAAAGAGTTCTGGCGTTTCTCTTTTACTTGGTAATGATTCTTATATTTCCAATACACTAAATGTTTACACTACTGATGACAATCAGGGATATGTTGCAGCAAACAGTCTACCATCATATGAAATTAATGATCAAATTATAGAGTCTAGTATACCTAATGGATCAACAACATATCTTGATGGATACAATTCTATTCTCCAAGCATATTCTATTATAAAGTTTGATAGTCCTATCAAATTTATTGATGGTGATGTTGTAACTTATAGTGCAAATCAACCACTTTCTGGATTAATTTCTGGATTTGATTATTATGTAAAGAAATTATCATCTAACCAAATTAGGTTATATGCGTCAAGATCACTATTGGGTGGTTCTGACTATGTTGTATTTGGTCAAAATTCTACTTCTGGAACTCATAGGTTTACCCTGAAGAGACATAGTAATAGATCTCTATCTTTGAATAAGATACTTAGAAAATTTCCAATTGAAAAAACAATCACCAAGTTTGGCAAAAGTAGTGAAAGATCTTCAAATACCGTTACAGGTAGTATTGGAATCTTGATTGATGGTGTTGAAATTACCAATCCAGAATCGAAGGATAAAATTTATTATGGTCCACTAAAAGAATTCAACGTTTTAAATACTGGGAAGGACTATGATGTCATAAATCCGCCCGAAATTACGATTTCAGCAGGTGCTGGAATTACTGCTCTCGTTGAACCAATTATTGAGGGTAGTGTAAAAGAAGTTTTTGTAGATCCTCAAGACTTCGATGTTAACAATATCGTTTCACTATCATTAACTGGTGGCAATGGAACTGGTTGTATCTTAGAACCAGTGATTGGCGAAAGATTTAGAGAAGTTGAATTTGATAGTAGAGCATTAACTGTTGGTGGTGGAGTTGATCTTACTGATGAAACAATTACATTTTTATCTAATCACAATTTTAACACTGGCGATGCGATCATTTACAATCAAAATGGAAATAATCCAATTTTAGTTGGACAACCTGGGGATATTACAAATACTGTAACAGGAACGTTAGTTGGTGGTGACATATATTATGCAAGATTTGTTAATACCAGATCTATTAAACTTTTCAATACTTTATCAGATTGTATTTCTGGAATTAATACCATTGGTTTTTCGACAACAAGCACATTTAGTGGCATCCATAAATTTAGAACTTTACCAAAAACAACTCTAAGGAGTGTCAAAGTCCTAAATGGAGGATCTGGTTATCAGCATAGAAAACTAAGAGTTAGTTCGACGGGAATTTCTACCGAGTATAATACAATTTCATATAAGAATCACGGATTCTCAACTGGTGAAATTGTAACTTATTCTACATCTGGATCTGAAATTTCTGGGTTATCAACCACAAATAGTTATTCTATTGATAAAATTGATGCTAATACATTTAAACTTATCGATGTTGGCATTGGAGCATCGATTACTTCAAATCTTACTAAAAACAAGCATGTAGATATTCAATCTTTGGGATCTGGTTATCAAATATTCCAATATCCAGATATCCAAGTTAATGTAAACGTTTCTTATGGATCTACTTTTACTGGTGATTTTCTGTTTACTCCGATAGTTACTGGACAAATTACTGGTGCATACCTATATGAAAGCGGAACAGGTTATGGATCGGAAATTTTAAATTTACATAAAAAACCACTAATTTCGTTAAAGAACGGAAAAAATGCTCAGTTGAATCCAATTGTTTCTGGTGGTAGAGTCATTGATGTTCAAATTTTAAGCACTGGATCCGAGTATTATTCTATTCCCGAACTAATCACAACTGGTGAAGGAACTGGTTGTGTTCTTAAACCAGTTATCAGTAATGGAAAAATTACAGACGTTGTTGTAATTAATACTGGTATTGGTTATAGTTCAACTAATACCAATATTCAAGTTAAACCAAGAGGATCTGGTGCATTATTTGATGTAAGAGTAAGAGATCTTACAATTAATGATGCTGAAAGATACGCAACATATACTAGAACTAGAAGTCCAAAAATATTTTCAAGTTTAAACAACAGCACTACGGATGATTCTCTTGTTTATGGAATGTATGGTTATTCCGAAGATCTTGGAAATAATTATTCCGATTTCGGAAGTTTCCACTCACCTATAATCGGATGGGCTTATGATGGAAATCCAATATATGGTCCTTATGGATATTCAAGACCAAATGATGTTCAATCTGGTATTAGAGTTTTAAATCCGGGTTATAATCTAAATTCCTCAAAAGTTGTCGATAGACCATCTACATTTTCTAGTGGATTCTTCATTGAAGATTTTGAATATACTGGCGATGGAGATCTAGATGAGCACAATGGTAGATATTGCAGAACACCAGATTTTCCAAATGGTGTTTATGCGTATTTTGCAGGTATAACAACGAGTCTATCAACAAATACTCTTGAACCTAGATATCCTTATTTTGTAGGAAATACTTTTAAATCGACTCTAATATCGGAAAATTCTTACCTAGATCAATCTTTTGACTTTAATAATTCAGATTTAATTAGAAATACTTATCCTTATAAGATCAACGATAAGTATGCCGATTATGACTTCTTAGTGGAACCTTATGAAGATTTTCCACAAGTAACTGTTGTTGAATCTGTAAATAAGGGTGTCGTTGATGTTATTAATGTTGTTGATGGTGGATCCAATTACAAAATTGGTGATGTAGTTAACTTTAATCAAACTGGAACTAATGGAACTGGATTAAGTGCCGAGGTTTCTGAGATTGTAGGTAAAAATATTAATAATATTGAAACAACTCTTGAAACTTATTCTCCTTGCGTATTTGTTTGGGATAATGATAATACTGTTTCGGCATATTATGAATATGGTTTTGATTTAAAAAATAATGACACTGTATTGGTTAGTGGTCTTTCAACCTCTATTGCAAGACTCTCTGGATCTAAAAAGGTAGGTTTTTCAACCGAAACTGTTGGGTTAGCAAAAACAATGAGCAGTTATAGCACACCAGGAGGCATAACTGAAGATATATCTGTTATTAGAAGACCACTTGTATCCATTGGAAGCAGTATTTACATTAAGTCAAGTCTTGGATCTGAAACTGTAAGGGTGTTGAATGATTTTAATAATGGTGTTTTAAGAGTAAAGAGATTTGGTAATACTGGTGCGGCTCATACTTTTGGAAGTGATTTAAATGTAATAAATGATAGGATAAGAATACAAACAAAATCTCCAGTATTCAAATCTGAAAGAGATAGATTAGTTTATTTTAACGCAAAAGATTCGGTTGGAATCGGAACTACTATTGGTGGAGCGGTATCTAAGACATTTACAATTGGTGAAACAAGTGAGAACATTTCTATTCCACATAGAAGCATATATCTACCTAACCATCCATTCAAAACAGGAGATCAAGTTACCTTTACAAAATCAGATCTTGCTGGCATTGACTCATTGATTGTTGCAGACAACGACTCGAGTTTGAATACATTCCAAATTCCAGATACCTTTACATTAACATCAACTGTTTACATCATTAATAAGAGTAGAAATCACATTGGTCTTGTAACTCAGGTTGGATTGACAACAAATAGTGAGGGATTATTCTTCTACAGTGATGGAACAGATAATTCAGAGTATTTGTTAAAAACAAATTATGATAATGTAACGGGGCAGATTGATAAAGTAGTATCAACTGTTAGTGTTGCACAATCTCATGGTCTTTCCAATGGAGACACTATTAAATTAACGTTGGTACCTAATACCGTCGTTGGTTTAGGAACAACATCCGCTCTATCCTTATCATTTAATGAAAATGAGAAGAAACTTCTAATTAATTCTATTGGTATTAATTCTACACAAATTAATGTGGCGGATAATACAATCACAATTCCAAATCATGGATACAAAACTGGCGATAAAATCTTCTATGATAGTATTGAAGTTGCTTCTGGACTAACAACTGGTTCTTATTATGTAATTAAAGATAGCAATAGTAAGTTTAGACTTGCAGAAACTTTATATGATTCGAATCCAGAAACCGAAGCAGTTATTAATATTGTTGGCACCGGTGCATCAGTTCATAATTTTGCCCTTATCAATCCAAAAATTGATGTAGTTAAAAATTCAAATCTAAAATTCAATTTAGGAGATTCTTCACTACAAGGATATAAATTTAAAATCTTTACTGACAAAGAATTTACTAATGAATTTACATCGATTGGAGATAGCACAGAATTTAATGTAATTGGTATTGGAACAGTTGGATTTGGAACTGCTTCTTTGACAATTAATTATTCTAATAATCTTCCACAAAAACTTTTCTATTCGTTAGAAAAATCTGGATATATTAGTACAGCAGACAAAGAAGTTACTAACTATTCTGAAATTGATTATATCAATAGTGAATATAATGGAATATATTCTGTTTTTGGTATATCAACTAATAGTTTTAAAATTTCTCCCACAAGAGTTCCTACTGTTTTATCTTATTACAGTGATCAAGTAGAAAAGTTTGAATACTCTACAAAATCTTCTACTGCAATTAATGGATCTATCGGGAAAGTTAAGATTCTTTCAAAAGGGTTTAATTTCAAGAAACTTCCAAAATTTGTTGACGTAACATCAAGTAATGGTCAAGATGCAAACCTTGTAGCAATTTCTACTTCTATTGGTGGAATTAAAGATATTAGATTTAAAAATATTGGATATGAATATCCATCGGATAAAACTTTAAATCCACAAGCTTTTGTTGCTCCAATTGTAAATCTAGACAATTCAGACACTATTGATGAAATAAGAATTATCTCTGGTGGAAGTAGATACCTAAATGCACCTAACTTACTTCTATGGAATGAGGCAACTAATACAGTTGTTGATGATTCCTCTCTAATAGCATTGACTCCAAGTGGTGCTATATCAGAGGTTGTAGAAGTTGCGCCAATATACGGATTAAAATCAGATCCACATAAAATTATTGCAGTTAATAACTCGAATGGCGTTGGGATCAGTTCTTTAATTACAAGTAGTGGTGGAATTGCAACTTGCACAATATCAACACCAATTTTAGGATTCACTGAACCATTATTTGACGAAAATGATGAAATTTTTGTAGAAGGTATTGAATTAATTGGAGATGGAACAGGTTATAACTCCGAAGATTATGATTATAGATTCTTTAAAGTTCAATCATATGTGAATTCCAATCCAGCAGTAGTTACTTTTGCTCTAGTTGATGATCTTGGTGTTGGACTATCTACAAATCCAGGAATAGCAAAAACATTCCAGTCTGGTTATGCAACTATCATTAACAAAGATTATTATCCACAAATTGAAGTTATTAAAAAGAGAGGCGAATTTGTATTAAACGAAAAACTTTTTGTTGATACTGGAACTGGATTTATTGAAGAAGATCTTTCTATCTCTGCGATAAGAGATGAGTTTATTAAAGTTGTAGGTAGATACTCCTTACAAAGTGGAGATAAAATTAAAGGTAAAAACAGTGGTATTATTGCGGACGTAGTATCTGTTGATGAAAACAGATCAAGATTTAAGATTGATTATGCGGCAAGACAAAATTTTGGATGGAAAAATGACATTGGAAAGATTAGTGAAGATTATCAAGTAACACCAGATAATGATTACTATCAGAATCTATCTTACTCAATCAAGAGTCCAATAACTTGGGATAATCTTTCAAGTCCTGTTAACAGCATTATACACCCAGCAGGGATGAAGAATTTCGCTGATGTTGGTATAGTTTCAGCAACTAACAGTGGCGTTGGATTAGCAGGAACAACAACTGCTACGATTGTTCTCGATGTCGTTGAAGAAAGAAGAGTTGATGTAATAAACAACTTTGACAATGTAGTTGACTATGACCCGAGAACAAATCCAGATCAATCTAAGTATCTTAAAATTCAAAATAGAAAACTGACTGATTATACCGAATGTAGAACTAATAGAGTTCTTATTCATGACGATATTAGTTCCAGATTCTCGAGCAGAGGGTTTGAAGATCCTTTTGTGGAAATTGAAGAAATTGATACTATTGACACCCATGTAAGATACACGATTCAAATTGTAGATCCAGATACATTTGAGTGTCAGTTGACCGAATTAGTATTACAGACTACAACCATAGATTCTACAATTTTTGAGAAGTATACAATTTATAGTAATGAACTTCTGGGCGATTTTAGTGCCAATGTAGATGATTTTGGTAGAAAAACACTTATTTTCACACCAACAGACAGGTTTACAAGAGACCATGACATTAAAATTCTGAAGAAGACTTTCTCCACTATATCAACTGGAATTGGAACACAAAGCATTGGATCTATTAACTTGATTGGTAATAATGTTCTTGGTATTTCTACCGTTGGAACTTCAAGTAGTATAGGAACAATTGCAGAATTTTCAGATACTGATTTTAATGGATTATTTGCAAATGTTGAGATTCTTGATACCATAACTCAGGAAGTAAACTATGTTGATGTTGCAATAGATTTTGATGGAACGAATACATATTTGAGCGAATATTACTTCGATACTACTTCACAGGGTTATAGTTCTTCTTCTATTGGATTGGTAACCGCAATTTATGATTCCACATCTGGAATAGTTTCATTCAGAGTTAAAAATGAAGAGGAAAGTATCCTTAACGTTAGAGCAAATATTGTAGGATTTGCCGCAACAACCGCTGGAATTGGTACTTATAGATTCTTGACAGTTGGTCAACCAGAAGAAGCAGAAAGAAGTGCAAAATTAGAGTCAACTGTTGGTGTTGGAACAACATCAATTAAAGTTGGTTCTTTCAATTCAAATCTAATATCGGCATCTTCTTCCCTTGTAAGGGTTTCTCTGGGAAGTAGTTCTGCAATTCACCAGGTTTCGATCGTTAAAGGATTTGATAACGTAATCGTTGTTCCTGGACCTTTCTCACCAACAAATAATACAACAGGTCTTGGAACTTTTGGTGGAGAAAGTGTTGGTAATTATTTCTACTTGAATTTCTATCCCGACCATTCAGATTCTGAAACCACAGTTCAGGCATTTAATGAGACATTCTACACTTATAGTGATTTTGAAAATATACCAGAATCTCTAACTTATGGAAACAGCACTCAGAGACTGTTCTTATCAGCATATGACAGTATTAATGGAACAAGAGCAAACAAAGTTAACTTTGACTTAAAACATGAAGGTGTTTCAATCTATAAGAAGACTTTTAATCCAGCAGATGCTGAAACTTTGAATTTGTCAACTGGCGTCTTTACTATTAGAAATCACTTCTTCAATACGGGAGAAGAATTAACTTATGCGCCGAAATCATCATTTATTGGTGTTGGTGAAAGTGCTGTTGGAATTGGATCTACCGCAAATTATCTTGGTATTGTTACCGATAAACTACCAGAAAAAGTATATCCTATTGCTATTACACCAGATACCTTCAAATTAGCAACTCAAAGATCTTATGCATCTCTTGGTATAGGAGTAACATTTACTGATGTTGGTTTGGGTAATGCACATACTCTTGAAATGACCAAAAAACTCAGTAAGAGTGTGATTTCACTTGATGGTATTGTCCAACAACCAGTTACATTTACACCAATATCTCATACTCTTCAAAATAACAGTGGATCAATAAATGTAGGAATATCAACATTCAATCTTAGTGGAATATCTTCAATTCAACCAAGAGATTTATTGAAAATCGATGATGAATACATGAAAGTTGTTGAAGTTGGTTTTAGCACTAATGTTGGTGGGGCATTATTAGGACCAATTAATGGAATTATTCAGGCAGGAACAGCAGCAACTATTCCAACAGTCTCTGTTGTAAGAGCGTCTGTTGGAAGCACAGCAACAGTTCACACAGATGGTGCTAATGTTCAGGTTTACAGAGGATCATTTAACATAGTTGGATCTGAAATATGGTTTGTTGATCCACCAAAGGGTAATACCAGAGCAAGAAGAGATGAAAGCAATCTTCCATATGTTAGAGCACAGTATGCTGGTAGAACATTCCTAAGATCAAATTATGATACCAATATGGTATTTGATGATATTTCTGATCAATTTACTGGAATTGGTAAAACTTATACAATGACTGTGGAAGGTATTAATACAACTGGCGTTTCTATTGGCAATGGAATATTGTTTATCAATGGCGTCTTCCAAACTCCAACTACTTTAAATAATGCTGGAAATAACTATGAGTTTGAAAATGACACTATTGCTGGAATTTCTAGTGTAGTGTTCACAGGAATTACATCAACAGATGGAACATATATTAAGTCAGATTTTGATATTAATCAAAATCAACTTCCAAGAGGTGGTTTAATTGTTTCACTTGGTTCTACTCCTGGACTTGGATATGCTCCATTAGTTGGAGCAAAAGTAAAAGCAGAGATTGATGGATCTGGATCGATCACTAATATTGTTGGAACTTCCTATACGGGATCTGCCTTATCAATTAGCACGGCGTTCTACTATAATCAAACTGGATTAGTTGAAATTACTACAACCACAGATCATAATTTGGTTGGCGGTGATAGAATTAAGTTAGTTGGTTTAGGATTTACATGCCCATCTGGTGCAGGAATAGTATCTTACTTCCCATCAACTGGACTGGACTATTCTTACGATATCACTGGTATTGTATCTGATAGAACCTTTACAGCAAACGTAGGAACAAGCACCCTGACACATTATTACATTGGATTTGGTACTATATTCCAATGGTATGATCTCAATAATGGATCTGGATATAGAAACCCAATTTCTATCGGTGTTACAGATCCAAATCATACAGGAACTGAAGCAAGTATTACCGCTGTTGTTGGTGCTGGCGGAACACTTGGGTTTGTTATTAATAGTGGCGGATCTGGATACACAAATCCTTACATTGAAATTCCAGACCCAGTTTATGAAAATATGGAAGTTGTTGGTATTTCAAGAGTTGGACTCGGAACAACAACGGATACTGGATCAAATCTATTAATGAATATTAAGATTGGACCAGCTCCTGGAAATATTGGTATTGGATCCACATTGAGTGGTATTACTTATGATGCAGGCAACGAGTTAGAAACTCGTCGTTCTACACCAGTAAAACAGTTTGATACTGCATATAGTGTTGGTGCTGGATCATCTCTATTCCAGGTGGAATCTTTTGAGATAGCAAGACCTGGATATGCATTCCAGGTTGGTGATAAGTTTAAAATCGTTGGTTTAGTTACTGCAAAAGATTATGCAGAACCAGTAGAAGAATTTACTCTTGAAGTTGTTTCAACATTCCAAGATTATTTCTCAGCATGGTCATTTGGTGAAATGAATTACATCGATAGTATATCAACATTACAAGATGGTAACAGAAAGAGATTCCCACTCTATTATAATGGTCAACTTCTGAGTTTTGAAATTGATCCAAATAATCCTCTTTCGGGAGCAATTAATTTGGATGCTGTTCTTTTAATCTTTGTAAATGGTGTAATTCAGCAACCATCTTATGCATACAAATTCTTCGGCGGAACATCTTTTGAATTTACTACCGAAGCCCCAACTGCAACTGATAAAGTTGATATTTTCTTCTATGTCGGACAAAATGGTGTTGATATCACGTTGATTGATGTTAATGAGACGATTAAGATTGGTGATGACTTATTTGTTAAGAAGAATCCATTCTATAATGATCTACCTGGTCAGGAAAGAGAAAGAACAGTAGTAGATATTATTGGTGCAGATGTAACTGAAACTGACATTTATTCTGGAAGTGGTATTGATGATATAACTTACAGACCAATAGAGTGGATAAAACAGAAGAGAGACAAATACATTAAGGGAGATATTGTTTACAAATCTCGTGACTCTATCGAACCTTTTGTCTATCCAACTGCTAAAATTATAGGTGATATTGAAATCGGTAGTTCGCAGATTTTTGTTGATAATGCAGAGTTCTTCAACTATGAAGAAGACAATTATGGAATAAGTATCACTTCATTTGATGGTCTCATCGTCCAAGGAACCGACCCCGTTTCTGCTGCGTTCACCGCAACAGTATCAGTTGCAGGAACAATTTCAAATATAACTATCACAAATGCAGGTCTTGGTTATTCCAGTGCTTCTATACCTGTCAAAATTTCTGCACCATCTTTGATTGGAGTTGGTGTCGGAACGACTGCAATTGCAACGGCAACTATTTCGGGTGGACAAGTTTCTTCGGTAACAATTACAAATCCTGGTTTTGGTTATACGAACACCAATCCACCAAATGTTATTGTTGAAATTCCAGCAACAACAAAAGAAACAATCACTTCTATTGCAAATGTTCAAGGATTTAGTGGTATTATAACAGGCATTAGCACTACAACTGGAACTGGTGGACATCCATTAGCACTAAAAATTAATTTTAGAGCAAATGCATCTGATGCTAATGATTTACAAGTTGGATATCCAATTCTTGTATATAATACAACTGTTGGTTCTGGACTCACTTCTGTTAACAGTGAAGATGCTTCTATTGTTGGAATAGGAACTTCTTTCCTCGATAATGTATACATTGTTAATTCAAAAGTGAACTTTGGACCGAATGCTGAGATTATATGTAATGTAAGAAGTGACAGTAACGTTATTGGAATTGCATTAACTGGATCAACTACTGCACCAATTGGTAATGTCTCTTGGGGAAGATTATACAACTTCGCATCGAGAACAACTCCTATTTCTATTGGTGTCACTGGTTTAACAATTGATGCTGGATTATCCACTTTCCCAACGATTCAGAGAAGAACATTCGGACTAAGAAATAGTGGAGCGATCAGAAAACTTTCCAACCTACCTTGATTGAATATAAATACATAAAAAAAGTTTAAAGATGTCAGCAATTGTTACTGATCAATTTAGAATTTTGAATGCTAGCAATTTTGTCGATTCCGTAGAGTCAACAAATAATTCTTATTATATTACCGTTGGATTACCAAATCCAACGGTAGTTGGGTTTGGAAGATCTACTGCATGGAATACAAATACTCCTGCTCCCATTGATAATTTTTCATACACAAAACATTATGCAGATACGATTTTGTATGGAAAGAAGATAACTTCTGCAAATATTAGAAGAATAATCAGAAGAATCGATTGGGTTGCTGGAAGTAGATATGAAATGTATAGGGATGATTATAGTATATTAAATCCAAGTCCTCTGACCAATTCATCCAGATTATATGATGCAAATTACTATGTGATGAACGGGGACTATCGAGTTTATGTTTGTATTGAAAACGGTTCCAGTGGAACTAATTCAAAAGGAAATGTATCTCAGGATGAACCAACATTTACAGATTTAGAACCATCAAGAGCAGGTTCAAGTGGAGATGGATATATTTGGAAATACTTATTTACAATTTCACCAAGTGATATTATTAAATTTGATTCAACAGAATATATTACTGTTCCTAATAATTGGTTAACCTCAACAGATTCTCAAATCCAAGCAATCAGAGAATCTGCTGATTCAAGTATAAATGAAAATCAAATTAAGACAGTATACATTGAAAAATCTGGTTCAAATTATTCTAATGGACTTGGGCAAGAATTTGATATTCTTGGAGATGGGACAAATGGTAGAGTTCGTGTTGATGTTGAAGGTGGTCAAATAACAAATACAGTCGTTACTTCTGGCGGAAAAGATTACAGTTATGGTTTGGTAGATCTTGGATCTATAAACACAAATACAATTGGATCTCCCGCCAAATTAGTTCCTATCATTCCACCATCGAGAGGTCATGGATATGACATCTATACTGAACTAGGAACTGATAAAGTTCTAGTTTATGCAAGATTTGATGATTCCACGAAAGATTTCCCAATTGACACTACTTTCTCCCAAATTTCAATTATAAAAAATCCAACATCGATTGGTTCTACGCAGGTCTATACTGAAAACTCTTTTACAGGATTATATGCAATGAAGTTTTCTTCCATAACTGGAACACCAACAATCGGTGAAAAGATTGAGCAGATTGTATCGAGTGGAACTGGAAGAGCTTTTGGATATGTTGCTTCTTGGGATAGTGAAACAAACGTTCTAAAATATTTTAGAGATAGATCTCTCTATTTCAATCAAACAACTTTTGATCAACAAGATTATGTTGGGATTTCCACGAATGGGGAAGTATATTCTTTTGAATCTTCCGCCAATTCGATTATTGGAAAATCCTCTGGTTTTTCGGCATCTATTGACACTGCTTTTGCAGGTATATCGACAAATCCAACAGGGGCGAAATTAATTAATCTTGGAGTTAATTTCACATCTGGGATGGCAAGTCCTGAAATAAATAAAGGATCAGGAGATATAATTTATCTCGATAATCGACCTACTATTAGTAGAAGTTCTCGTCAAAAAGAAGACATTAAAATTGTACTGGAATTTTAAAAATGCCACAAAAGACTAATTTAAACATCAGTCCTTACTATGATGATTTTGATAAGGCAAAGAATTTTTACAGAGTTCTTTTTAAGCCTGGTTATCCTGTTCAGGCAAGAGAACTAACTGGTCTACAATCAATTCTACAAAATCAAATAGAATCATTCGGAAGTCATATATTCAAAGAAGGTTCTATGGTAATTCCTGGTGGAGTTACCTATGATGATAGATTCTATTCAATAAAAGTAAATCCAGAGCATCTTGGAGTAGATGTTACAGTATACTTGGATGCACTTGTCAACGGAAAAGTAAGAGTTAGAGGACAAAGTTCTCAAATTGTTGCCTCTGTTAAAAAATATCTTTTACCACCAGAAGAAGAAGTTGATGAAATAACAATATTTGTTAAGTATGTTGAATCTGGGTCTGATTTACAAAGTTCTCCTTTTCCCGATGGAGAAATTCTTGTTCTAGAAAGTAATATAACATATGGAAATACAACGTTAAATGCCGGAGATACAGTTTTAACATTAGTTTCTCAAAATGCAACTGCAACTGGATCAGCAGTTGGTCTGGATAAAGGTGTATATTTTATTAGAGGAACATTTGTAGATGTACCAACAACTCAGATAGTTCTTGATCCATACTCAAATACTCCATCATATAGAGTTGGTTTAGATATTCTTGAAGAAATTGTAAATTCGAACGATGATTCTTCTTTAAATGATAATGCAAAAGGATTCACTAATTATGCTGCACCTGGCGCAGATAGATTTAAGATTAGTGTAACGTTATCTAAGAAATCCCTCTTAGACTTTAATGATACTAATTTTGTTGAACTGGTTAGAATTGATGATGGTGAAATCAAGAAGTTACAAAATTCTTCGGAATATTCAGAGATAAAGAAATATTTTGCGAAAAGAACATACGAAGAATCTGGCAACTATGCATTAAGCCCATTCAAGGTTAATGTATTAAATTCTCTTAATGATGAGATTTCTTCTGGTGGAATTTACAGAGAAGGTGAATTATCCGAGCAAGGAAATCTTCCATCAGAAGATACCATGTGTGTTAGAGTATCTTCAGGAAAAGCATATGTAAGAGGATATGATGTTGATCTTGTAGGATCTACTGTTATTGATGTAGAAAAACCAAGAGATACTAAAACAATAGATACGGCTCTCGTTCCATTTAGAATGGGAAGTCTACTTAAAGTTAATAATGTTTATGGAGTTCCATACATTAATATTGGGGACCCTATTAGTGGTGGAACCAACGTAGTAGATCTTTATAACAGAAGAAGAAATACATCAACTACAAATGCCGGAACTGGAACAAAAATAGGTGAGGCAAGAATATATTGGTATGGAGTATCAGATGCTCCATATACTGGCGCATCTACTGAATGGGATTTATATCTTTTTGATGTTCAAACTTATACAAATTTATATCTTTCTCGTGAGATTAGTATTTTAGAGGCACCAGCAACTTCTTTTGTAAGAGGTTTAAGTAGCGGTGCTACTGGATATGTTGTATCAAAACCAAATAACTCTTCATTTAGTTTATCTCAAACGTCTGGAACCTTTATCCAAGGTGAACAGATTATTATCAATGAGGATACTTCGACATCTGCTGCGATCGTATCTGTAATCACATATACAACGGATGATATTAAATCTGTATATCAAGATTCGACTACGCTGAATTCTAGTTTACAAACAGATTTTATTGCAGATACTGTTTTGTATGATAGAATTCTACCTAATTTTTCTATTGTAGATCAATTAAGCATTACCCCTGCTGGATCTGCAACATGTACTGGAAAAGCATTTTCTGGTTCAATCGGAATTAAAACAGAATCAGTAATTAAATATCAGAAAGGAAATTCAACTGTCCCAACTTTTAATAGAGTAAGTAATATCTCTGCTGATGGAAGTACAATTACACTTGCAGCATTAGATACGACTGCAACAATACCTGGGGTTGGAGAAGGATCTTTACCTGGAATAACTACATCTTCTACATTTTCTATTGCTGTTCCCAGAATAACAAATCTAGATAAATCTTCTCTGTATGCAGAACTGCCAAAGAAAAATATTTCTTCGGTAAATCTATCAGATTCTAGTTTAATAATTACAAAGCAAGTAACTGGACAGACAACAACATCAACAGGAACACTGACAATAACAGCATCAACTGTTTTAGATGCTTCTGCTGGTATTACTAGTGCATTTTTTGAATCATTTGATGCCGAAAGATATTCAGTCCATTATAGTGATGGTACAACAGAAGATCTTAGATCTGATCAAGTTACAATTGGAACTAACGGAGATTCTGTTGCATTTACTGGATTAAATTCAGGAGAATCCAATGTTACTGTAATATGCACTCTAAGAAAAACAAACGTAACTAATAAGTCTAAAAATTATATTCGTAGTTCTAAGGTATCCGTTATTAACACAAGTGGAATATCTACCACTGCAAGTGGATTGACAACCAGTAAGTATTACGGAACTAGAATTGAAGATAGAGAAATATCTCTGAATGTTCCCGATGTTGCGAATGTCATTGCAGTATACGAATCTACAACTACCTCTGCTCCAATCCTAGACAAATTAACTTTTGTCTCTGGATTGTCATTGGATACAAATACAATATTGGGTGAAAGAATAATTGGCGAAAATAGCAGAGCAATAGCGCAGTTGGTAACAAGATCTTCTTCTACTGAAGTTGAAATTGTTTATTTAAATGCCAATAGATTTGAAGTTGGAGAAACTGTAAAATTCAAGGAATCTAACATTGAAGTTGCGATTCAAAGTTTGACAAAGGGTAGTTATGTAAATCGCACAAATAATTATACTCTAGATAAGGGACATAGATCTCAATATTGTGATTATTCGAGACTTGTTAGAGTTCAAGGTGGTCCAACACCATCAAAACAACTTCTTGTTATTTTTAATTACTATGAAGTAACCTCAGGAAATAGTGGAGATATATTCACCGTAAATTCTTATACTAGTGATAGATATGCCAAGGATATACCTATTCTTCCAGGTAATATTAGAGAAACTGATGTTTTAGATTTTAGACCAAGAGTAGAACCATTTACATCAACAACAGCATCTCCTTTTGCATTTAATAGTAGGTCTTTTGAAACTAATTACAGATATGTGATTGCACCCGATGAAAGTTCTCTGGTTGGATATAGTTATTATCTACCAAGAACCGATAAAATTACTCTCAACAGGTTGGGACAAATTAGTGTAATTAAAGGAACTTCATCCGATAATCCACAAGCACCTGTTGATATTGATGATGCAATGGAAATTGCTCAGATATCATATCCACCATATCTGTATGATCCCGTAACTGAACCATCTATAAAATTACAAGATAATAGAAGATTTACAATGCGCGACATTGCAAGTCTTGAAAATAGAATTAAAAATTTAGAAACTACAACTACGCTGTCGGCACTTGAACTTGACACCAAGTCATTACAAGTAACTGATGCTCAAGGTTTAAATCGATTTAAAACTGGATTTGTCGTCGATAATTTCCAAAACAGAGATTTTATAGATCTTGCTGATAGTGATGTTAAGTGTGATGTTAATGTTGTTGACAGAGAATTAATTTCTGCTGTTGATTTTTGGTCAATGTCTGCTGAACTGGCATTGGATCCTGGAATTGACCCAGCAGCTGCTGATTTATCTTCTAACTTAAGACTATTAGATACTAATATCAGAAAAACTGGCGATTTACTTACCCTAGATTATACTGAAATTGATTGGATTAATCAACCACAGGCAACTCAGGTCGAAAATGTCAATCCATTTAATGTTGTCGTTTTTGTTGGCGGCATTGCTATGGATCCTGTTTCTGATAACTGGGTCAGAACCATTTACATTGATAATAACAGAACAGAATCAACTGGAGCAGCATGGGCTGAAAAAGCAAATCAAAATGTTCAGGTTAATGTTAGAAGAGAAGGTAAGAAGGAGATAGAAACCAGAACTACTACAACTTCTTTCACAAATGTTCTTGAAGGTCCATCAAGAGAATTTAATTACGTTGAAAGTGTTAAAGTTTCTGGTGATGCAGATCCATACATGCGTTCTAGAAATGTTTATTTCAATGCAAATGGACTGAAACCATTTACTACTCATTATCATTATTTGGATGCTCAACAACCAGATTTTTGTCCGAAATTATTAGAAATTCAAATGAACTCTGGAACTTTCCAGATTTATGAGAAGGCAAAAGTCTATTATAATGGGCAACAAATTGCAAGAATAAGAGTTCAAAAACCAAATCATAAATTTGGAGATACTAGTAGACCAGATATCGGTGCTGGTTTAGGTTCACCATCAGTTTTGGTTGAAAATTATAGTGTAGACCCATATGATAGAACTAGACCTGCACCTGGAGATTCATACTCAGCAACTTCAAGATTATTCAATGTTGGTGTAAGAGCACTGTCAACTGAACCACATGTTTATTTTGGTTACGTTGTTTCTGGCGCAACTATTGTTGGTGAAACTAGTGGTGCTGTTGCTACTATCACAAGATCGGAACTTATATCTGATAATTGGGGAGACATTGTTGGAAACTTCTTCTTCAGAGATCCAAACACAAATCCACAACCACCCGTTCTAATTAGATCAGGGACTAAAACATTTAAAGTTACTGCTGTTCCTCCTGGTGTCACTCCATTGCCAGGAAGTACTGCTTTTGCAAGTGAGGCGATTGGTTCATACAGTGGAACTGGAACTATTCTAACTCAGAATACAACAACAGTATCTGTAAGAAATCCACCCCCACCAGCAACAAGACCAAATGATGTAAATGTTGCTGTTAAAGCAACTCATAGAGATCCTCTTGCACAAACATTTACAGTTGATGGAACAGGTGCATTCTTAACATCATTTGATGTTTACTTTGCAACCAAAGATCCTTCTGCAAAGATCTTTGTTGAACTTAGAACAGTTGAATTAGGGACACCAACAAACTTCTTGGTTCAAGATTATACTCAGGTTTCTCTAAATCCAAACGATATTCAAACTTCGACGGATGCAACGGTTCCAACTAGAATTAGGTTCCCATCTCCCGTTTATTTGGAAGCAGATAGAGAATATGCCTTAGTATTCTTATCTCCTGCATCTGATTTGTATGAGATGTGGGTCGCAACAATGGGTCAAAAAACAGTTAGAACTCAGAACTTCCCAGATGTTCAATCAGTAGTTGTTTCTAAACAGTATATTGGTGGAAGCTTGTTCAAATCCCAAAACGGAACCATTTGGACACCAAGTCAATATCAAGATCTAACATTCAAACTTTACAAGGCAGAATTTGTTTCTTCTGGAAGTTTGACCTTCTATAATACCCCAATTAATCCAGGAAACATTAATGCTGGTAAATTACCATCAAACCCAATTAAAACATTACCAAGAAAACTAAGAGTTCCAGTTGCTAATACGTCATCTCTTACATCAATCCTAACACCAGGAAGAAAAGTTGGAGAAGGTTCTGTTTCCGGAACTAGTATTACTGGATTTATTGAGCAAGTTGGTGGTGCTATTAATTCTACTGGAACGGGATCGGTAGAAATAATTGGAATTGGAACTGGTTATCCTAATGGAACATATAACAACGTTCCCCTATATTCTATTACTGGCGGTGGTGCAGATGCAACTGCAAATATTACCATAGCAGGTGGAACAGTATCGAGTGTCAGTGTTACTGGTGTTGGTACTGGTTACATACTGGGAGAAACACTTGGAATTACTACAAGTTCTCTTTCTTCTGGTAGTAGCAGTGGAAGAGGGACTGGTGCAAAAATTGGCGTCAAAGCAATTGGAAATCCAACACACTTGTATCTAACGAACGTTCAAGGTGAACAGTTTAATTCTGGTCAAACCTTAATTTACTATGTCGGTGACACAAGAACAACATCGTCTTCTACAATTAATGGATCATCCTCTATCATAAACACCAAGTATTCTGGCAATGTCTTTGAAATTTCTCAATATAATCATGCCCACCATGGTGCAAACAATAAAATTGAAATTCAAAATATTCAACCAGATACGCAACAAGTCGCAGTTACAGCAGACTTTGGAGTAAATGATACTACAATTTCTGTTGGAAATACAACTCCATTTGCAACCTTTGAAGGTATTTCCACTTCTAGTGGGTATGCTTTAATACAAAGCGAGATAGTTTCTTATAGTAGCATTGGACAAGGAACTCTAACAATCAATGGTAGAGGTCTTGACGATACATTAACATTTGCTCATCCTTCTGGATCATTTATACAACCATACGAGTGTAATGGTGTTTCTCTGAGAAGAATAAACACTACGCTTGATATTCCAACCAGTCAAATTTTGGTTAATTCATATTCATTAGATAAGTATTATCTGGAATTTGATAGAGGAACCAGATCATCAGGAGATGGGCAAATAAGTTTTGCTGATGAAAAGAGTGTTGGTGGGGACAGTGTTGAAATTTCACAAAACCACCAATTTAGTTCTTTGGAACCACAATTTAATGTGATTACCCCAGGAAAAGGCACTGTTGTTTCTAGTCAAATTAGAACAATCAGTGGATCAAGTGCTGGTGGATCAGAAGTTTCGTTCATAGATCAAGGATATGAAAGTATTTCTCTAAACAGAACTACGTTCTTCTCAACACCTAGAATGGTCGCTTCTAGAATCAATGAAGTAAATAGATTGACTAATCTTCCTAGAAATAAGTCTCTCACTATGAGAGTTGATTTTGCTTCCGAAGATCGTAATCTATCCCCAGTTATGGATATTCAAAATGCAATATTTGTTCTGGGTAGAAATAAATTGAACAATCCAATATCTGATTACATTTTAGATGATAGATCTAACAAACTCAGTGGAGATCCTCACGGATCAGTATTCATTTCTAAGAGAGTTGATCTAAGACAACCAGCAACTTCTCTTAAAGTTCTAGTTGGTGCAAATCGACCACCAGAAGCTGATTTTAGAGTCTATTATAGACTGTTTAAAGCAGATTCAAGTGAAGTTGAACAATCTTATATTGCATTCCCTGGTTATGATAATCTGGTAGATACTGATGGTGATGGTTATGGCGATTTAGTTCTAGACGTAACTAAAAATAGTGGAAGACCAGATGCATTTGTTTCACCAAATGTTGATGGACAATTCTCAGAGTATCAATTTACTGCAAACAACCTAGACGCATTTAATGGATTTATTATTAAAATTGTAATGTCATCCACAAATGAATCTGCACCGATTAAACTGATTGATTTTAGAGCAATTGCACTGGCGTAAAATGATACCAGTAGAAGGACACAAAAATCTTTTCAGAGATGAGAAAAGCGGAGCCATAGTCAATTGTGACTCCGCTGCATATTCTCAGTATATGAAAATGAAAGAACAGAAAAAAAGAGAGAGAGATGAACTCGATCAAATAAAAAATGATATTGATGAAATAAAGTCTTTATTAAAGGAACTTATTAATGGACCCAGACAAAATTAGTTTAGACAATTTGAGCAAAAGTTTTGAATATTTTAAAATAGCAACAGAAATTGATAATATTGATTCTGTTGAAGATTTGAGAAACCTTGCAAAATCTTATGTAAAATTATACTTTAAGCAGCAAGAGGTTATCTCGAACTTTGGAACTGCCATCAAATCTTCTGGGTTTGATGAAGTATAAATATATTTTAGATCCTGAACTGTTTATAAATGGCAGAAATTAAGGTCAGAGTAGGGCAACAACCTGCAGTAAAAGTTATATCTTCACTTGCTGGTGCTCAAGGTCTTTCTTTGTC
>Ga0129333_10001065_pt1 | contig 24447 bp, 8 predicted proteins | sample CPB6_08_DNA_FD_94474 | JGI IMG/M metagenome (GOLD analysis project Ga0129333, IMG submission 94474) | Freshwater to marine salinity gradient microbial communities from Chesapeake Bay, USA - CPBay_Sum_0.6_0.8_DNA | ecosystem: Environmental > Aquatic > Marine > Coastal | place: USA: Chesapeake Bay...
ATTATCAAAAGCTTCTTGGTCAGAAGGTTCACCGTAGTCTAATAAGCAAGTAATAAAAACATCAGTATAATTTGTGCCGGTTAAATGCCTAGTTTCTATCTTATTTCGAAGAGGATCTACATTCACCACAGATCTATCATCTACAACTTTTTCATAAGTTTGATTATAAAGGCTAGCGTTAGTTCCTGTGCTGTTAGGAGTCAGATAAGTTATAATACCAGTATCATTAACGGTGGTTCCACCATTGCCAAATACTAATTTATAGATAAACCCTTGGCCTGAATTAGCTACACTCTCTGCCAAAGCTATGCTCATATTTTCATAGTGAATGGCATTTCGTTTATTAATATAGACATGTCCAGTATTCGGATCATAAATTTTAATATGCCCTTCTATGTTTAGTCCTGTAAGATCTTTTCCTTGCATTTGTGTTCTCGCTGTAATATTTATTATTTGGTATACTCTGGGTAGAAAGGCTGTGCTGCTAAAATAAACTTAGCTTGCGGAGTAGTAGAATTGTGTATCGTCGTATTTCCTATGTCCTCCCAAATTTTACCTATCTTTTTAGTAACTAAAATTTCAACTCCTTTGCCCACTGTTTTAGTAAAGCTCACTGTATTTCCTACTACTGTAAATTCTTTAAGATTGACTGTATCTCCTTCAGGGCTATAAGGATATTCATTAGTTATATTAAAAACACTATAATCTCGTTTCTTCAATCTCTTTCCGCCAACAAATATTTCAATACCGTCTTGATCTGTTTGGCTTGCTATCTCTTTAGATTCTACACCAACTTCAAAAGGTAAAATTAAAGAATTTACAACTTCTGTTGTGACTATTCTATGCATAATTTGACTATCCATATAAGGAATAGTTTCACTATTTCCTAAATTTACTACCAAAGTTCCTCTTTTATGCACAGTAGATGATCCTGTTCCTAAGGTAGATCTTCGTAAACGCTTAAGAATATTACCGTCAATTTCAAAATATTCAATGCGTTCGCCATTTATTTCTATAATTCCTGGAAGATTTAAACTTATATCAGGAACGTCTAAATTAGAAGCATTTTCAACGTGTATATTAATATCAAATTGAGTTAGATCATTTGTTAATCGTGTAGTTTTATCCTTATTTAAACGCTTATAATGACTACGATTTAAAATGTCCTTAAACTGCATAAAGGCATATCCTTCTGTAGTCTTTCCTGATCCAAAAACTATTACATCTAAAACATCTGCATCATCTAAACCTTTAGACAAAATAACTTGTTTGCAATCAGTATCAAGATAATAATCTAAACCATGTGATAACATTTTATTATTTTTAATCACCCATAAATAATCATCAACTGTTATTTTTTTAAATAATGAAAATTTTCCACCTTTAAGGCTCTTATACCTATAATAATCTGGGGTGTCAATGTTTATGGACGAAAATGACTTTAGCGATTCTTCAGTCCTAACTATTTCTAAAACATTATGATTATAGAAACTGATAACATCAATTACAGTTCCCGCACTGAATATATTAAAAAATCTTATTCGATCATTAGATATAGTATACTCTGAATTTGTAGTATTAACCACTACCATGACAGCATTGTCTACATAGGTCGAAGGATTTAAAATAATAGATATACCATTCAAGTCGATGGTATAATCTAGACCAACTTGCTTTTTAATGCCGTCTACAAAAACTTCTATCTTATTAGTGTCTACTGTTCCAGGTCCTTGTTCATATTTGCTTAAGGTGTAAGATAAAACATTATTTTCTAGATTAAAATATTCGCTTAATCCTGGACTTAATATTTCTCCATTTTTAATTACAATAACAGAATTAGATTTTGGATCATCAATTCCTATAGGCTCATCTAACATATACTCCAAACTACTACCATCTGTGGTTATTTGTTCTGACTTAACAATACTTGCAGAATAATTTTCATCATCGGTAAGTAGATAAGTTATTATACTATCGGAGGCAGCAGGCGAGGCTAATCTTATACCTACTCTATATAATTCACTATACATCGAATCTGTTTCAAAAAGTTCATATTCAACTGCATTACCGTTAACAAGGACCACTGACCCTAGAGTTTCAACATAAGGAGCAGATGTAATATATTCCACTGTGCTTCCGTCAGAGATAAAATAATCCACATCTAAAATTCTTTCTGAACTATAGCCTATACCTATCACACTTACGACTGATCCCAAAGGTGGCACAGAAGTTAATTCAACATTTTTTGTTTGCCAATTAAAAGTGTAATCTACTTGATTCTTTTTAACTACATAACCAACTTTTACAATCACAGCATTCGTGTTCTGTGGAAATTGCGCTAAGTTAAAATTATTTTGTATTCCATCTGCAATAAAATTTTTGAAAAATATCTTTGCACTAGATCCCGTAGGTAATTGATAAACTTTTAATGCTAAAGTATCTACAACTTGGCCTGGAACTACTTCTTCGGGAGCATAGCTTGTTACAGGAGTTACTAGTCCATCTCCGTCAACATTTATATCATCAGGATTAACACCGGTTGCGGAAGTATAAATTAAATTTCCTCCAGACAATTGTGTATCATAATCTTGAGGTTTTGGAGATTTACTTCCATCACTTATAGACTTTCTAAATATAATTATATCACCTTGCTCTAACTCTAAAGGAGGCACACTAGTAGGATTAGGAAGTTCAAAAGTATCAGTAATACCATCTCCTACGATAGTAGGCATTACAGCGTTTAAGTTGCTTACAAAACCACTTGTTCCAAAATTTGGATCATCTAATCTTATTTCTGTATAATCATTTATACTTCCTGCAATTAATTTTTTTAAATAAACGTTAATTTGTTGGCCTATAGAAGGGACATAATTAAATTTGAATTCCCCTTCATCCCCATACGAGCTATTATCTCCAATGGTAAAGATTTGATCAGTAAAGTCGAAGTCTTCCTCTCCCCAAACACTTTCTCCCCACCCATCACTGTCCCATCCTCCAGTGCCTACAAAATTTACTAGTCCTTGTATATCAACTCCACCGTAATCAACTCCAGTAAGCAATTGTGCAAAATCTTTTCCTAACATAGTAGTTGTAGGATTATAAAAATGTTGAATTCTGTCTAAAGAATTTAAATGCTCAAACCCTATTTGATAAGTTAATTCTAAAGATACATTTCTAGCTGGAGCAGTTTCTAAAGTTAGGATACCCGAATAACGTGTTTCTACGTCTGTTATAAAAGACTTTACAGATAATTTATAATCATCCTTTAGTGCCTCTAAACCATTTAATGTCAGTGAATAAGTATCTTTTTCAATATTCGGAGAAAATTTCAACACGAACTGGACTTGACTTCCTGTAGCAACAAAACTTTCAACTATAGTTAAATTATCAAAACTATTATTTCTAGATAGCCTATCAAACTTGATAGCTGTTTTTACTGTTCTTACTACATCAGACTCAATTATTACAGAAGCCTTTGCCTGCTGCCCAATTTCAGATAGCCCACCGTCTAAAATAATAGTAGGAGTTTCTAAATAACCCGATCCTGAATCAAGAATTTGAATTCTATTCACTCTACCTGCACTTATATAAGCTTTAGCTATTGCTGGTTTTTTACAATTTCCAATTATTCTAACTACTGGATTAAAGATATATCCAGATCCTCCGTATACAATATTAATTTGATTAACTTTAAATCCTACATTATCTCTCCAATGTTTCCATGGATATTGATTTAAATTAGGTTCGATAGAACTATCATCTCGTATGCTAAGATTTATATTATTAACTTTATAGCTTTGATCAATATAACTTGGTAAATCAAAATCAGTAACAGATAACCTTGAATTTTCGGTTCTAGTGTAAGAACTAACAAATTCTCTTATTTTTGTTCTATAAGGCTTTACTTCTTTAATGTAATCCTCAAAATTTTCTAAACTATCATTCTTATAAGTTACTTTTTGTTGTAGCTCTCCAAGATTATGCTTAGATTTGACAAAACTTGTTTTTAAAATATAATCTACAAAAGGCTGCTCGGACAATATATAACGCAATGAATTAAAAAATAATTCAAGATAATGTTTATATAAATCATCTACTAAAATATTATTTTTTATTACATTTAAAATTATTTTTAATTCTTTAACAGGTATATTATCATATAATTGTGTGTCAAACAAATTTGTATCATAACCTAAAATTTCGTCATTAAAATCATATAAACCTTTTTTAAGTTGTATGGTTCCATTTTGTCGACCAATAACTTTATAATTTTGAGTATAATCCAATGTAATGTTATTATTATATTTTTCTAACAACAACCAACCACCTGTTCCTACATTTTCAACTTTTACAATCTGTCCTATTTCAGTTTGCAGTGTATATAATTCATAAGTATTTTTAACTAAGTAATCTAACTTATTAAACTGATTTACGCCATCAGCATACCAGTCGATATAATCCCAATATAATTCTGTATTGTAGCCTTGACTTTTAACTCTAGACCAAGTATTATTATATTCATAGATAGCCCATGCGTTTCCGATAGAACTATCAGTGGATACCAATATACTAAAACTTCTTACTTTCAAAGATATATTACTATAATTCTTTCCTGGATTGATTATGTTAACAGAAATTACTTGTCCAACAGAATTTATTTCTGCTTTTAGTTCTGCATCAAATCCAGTGCCTAAAACATATATCCTAGGAGCATTTTTATATCCATATCCAGGGTAAACTATATCTACGTCTACTAATCTGCCATCCTTTAATACAGGAGACAACTCAGCAGTAGATACTAATCCTACATTAACAAATCTTCTTTCTTCTATAGTATCTATCTGCACATCATACAATCCAGATGCAATACTAGGAATAGGATCTTTATCAAATAACGGGCTTATATCGTAATCATCCACTATTATCTTAGTCTTAAAAATCTTATTAACATACTCTATAAACTGTTTTAAAGCTTCTAGTCTATTAATAAACATTCCTTGCCTAGGTCTATTTTGAAGACCATAACGCTTTTTAATAGGAATCTTTGGGTTAGGAACAATTCTATCATAAGAGTCCTTTCCTAATAAACTATCAATCCATTTGATCTCGATATCCCTAGGTATAACAGTTTTCTCATCTAGGCTTATTAATTTCCACTGACTATGACTATTACTCTTTGTGTAATGGCTGTCAACTGTCCAATACTCGATATTCAAATTAGTATTTTTTGCTTTGATGTAATTTATTAAATTTACTAAAATGAAACTGTTAGTTCCTATAAAAGATATACAAGGATAACCTTGCGACACTGGATCAGCAATTAGGCTAGAAACATCTAACGCACTCATAAATCTGTCGCTGACATTAGGAACTATGGAAGGATTTTTAACCCAAAAATAATAGGTGCTCTTAAAGGTTTGACTTACATTATCAAATGTTTGACGAAAACTATACACAGAATTACCATAGAGAGTAGATCCACTTATTCCCAAACTAAATCCCTTATCAGTATTTGTTAAAGCATCCCATTCTGAAGGTTTATATTTTGTCTCTACCCATTCGTAGATATCTATGCTGGAAGTTTCATATAGTTTATTCCAATTGGCTGAACTGTAGGTTATATTTCCTAAACTATTTTCTATGAACCTTGCTGTAGATAAATTCCACCATAACATCCCAACGTGCAATTTGTTCCATGCCTGTCCATCGTCTACATTTACTAAATTATTACCAATATTATAGGTAGCAGGATCATAAAATGTTTTGAATTTTATCTCTTTATCTGCAATACCAGGAATTTTTCCCTGAATAGGATCTACAACATCTAGATAAGTTAGTAATTCGTTAGTTTCTGTGTCATACAGATATGCTTTTTTAATTTTATGAATATCTATTTTGTCTGCTTGGTTATATTTTTTAGTCCAGCTAAAATCTCCAGAAGATTTACTATAACTAAAAACATGGCCATAATCGGGAAGAGTTCCATCTTGAACACTACCTTCTTTATCTGCACCTACTAAAATAATATTAGATCCCACGCCTATTGAAAATCCGTAGTTATCGGAAAAATCAGTTTTATTATTTGTAACTAAACTTTCTCCAAAAACATAATTTTCTTTATACCTATCAAATATGTCTACTCGTCCTGAGTTAATTTTTTTATCATTTAAATTTAGACTTTTGTTATCAAAAAAAGTTGTATTTGAGTCAAAAGTAGTATAATTATCCGCATCTCCATTCAAAGAAAAGATTACTAAAGTTTCATCATTGTTCATAAATGAAACCTTGTATCCAAAATTTTCATAAGGTTCCGAGTTATTAGATTTTATCGATTGATATTTTATAAACTGGCTTTGACTGATCTTATATAAATCTACTCTTCCGCTATCAACATTATCTGAGTCGTCTCCTATACAACCTATAGCTATTTTTGTTCCGTCTCCGGATATAGCAACTGCTCTACCTGCTTTATCATCAGAATATATCCTTTGCGTTGTATCATATCCTCCGCTTACACGCTCATACACATATACAGCACTATCTCCTGGAGCTCCAATAATAAGTGTTGACCCAGAATTATCGAAATCTAGACTAGATCCAAAGGATGAGCTGGAATTAGATAGCTCCTCTACTATATTTTGTGTTAGCACCCATGTATTCACTGTGCTATCGTCTGCATTATCTATCACATTATAAATGTAAACAATGTTTTCAATTGGGTTAGAAATAGCACAAACATATTGATCATATTCTTTAACTAACGCAATAACTTTTCCAAACCCGGCAGAAGAATTAATTAAAGTCTGTTTATATTCAAATTCACTTACAATATTATCTTTTTTGTATAGATGAACTAATCTTTGTCCTGTTGTCAAAGATTCTAAAATTGCTAACCAAGTTCCGTCTTGACTAATAGACATGTGGTCTGCAAAACTAACCGATAATGAATTAAATGAACTTAAGGTATGTTGTTTTTTCCATAAAGAATCTAAAGGATTTTTATAAAAAATTGTTACCTGTTTCGCATCTGCTACGGCTGTTATTAGGCCATTTTTAGAAACAGTTATAGACTTTCCAAATCTTAAATTAGATTCTTGTAAATTAGGATTACTTAAAATATTTTGTTTATAAATTTTACCATGAACATACACTGCTCTTTTATTACTATCATCGCTATCTACCCATACTGTCTCATCAGTCTTTATACGATCTGGTATGATAGAATTTAAATTATCAATGCTGTCTGATCTTGCTTCTGTAAATTTATACAGTAAGCCTATACTACTGTCAAAATCTAAATCTTTTTCCCATTTTTCAAACTTCGACTTAATATAAATTTTTCTTCCTAGAACTGTATCTACTAGGTAAAATCCAGATATAATAGGAATATTATCTATGCCTAAGATATCTCCGCTTAAAAGATCAGGAAGAATATCAGCTGTGAGTATAAGAGTTTCGTTTTTGTAGTCTACTTCATCAAGCTTAAATTTATGTAGAGTAAATCTATAAACTGACCATAACTTTGGAGGAGATAAAAATGCTGTCCAAACATAATCTCCTTCTTGGAAATCACTTATATCTTGTCCTATAATTTCAGTCAAAGAATTTAAATTGCGCTTAACATCAGTATATCTTACATAACCCGGTGTTCTTAGATAATTTTCGGATTTTGATAATGGCCAAATATTTTGATTATAATCAACGGGTTTCACCACAATATCAGATATTTTCATCCTAAAAATAAAATCTGGATCATTTACAATTTCTTCTGTAAGCTCTATAGGTTGAGGATTTAATCTAATTTTTTCTTCATCTAAATTAAATTCTATTTCATCATAGATAGATGTTGCTCCATAGTTGCCTACTCTTATAGCCCACTCTTCATTAAAGGTAAGACTCTCTTTATTATCGGCACTCAGGACATCAAAAAGTTTACTCAAAACATTATAGGTGCCTTTTTCAGCTATCATACCTTGATAAAATTTATATTGGCTTATATCATCTACAATTATATTTTCCAAATATTGTCTTTTTTGATATCCAATAAGATGTTGGGCTAGTCGTTGTTGCTCTGAATCAAAGTTATCACTATCTAAATCATAAAAATCAGTAAATTGTTCTGCCTTATAATTCCAATTAGGTAGTAGCTTACTTACTGGACTATTTTCTAAGCGTATCCAATTTTCTTCGTTTAACAACTCTGTTCCTGGGATAAATCTTTTCGCGCTATAGTAAAAGTCTTTAAAAAATACTATATCACCTAAATTGTAGTCTGTCCAAGGTGTCCAGTCAGTAATTCTGGCCTCATCATATATAAATCCTGGAACACTAAACCCTCCATCCCAGCCAGTGCTTATATACCCTTGTAGCTTAACCTTGTCTTGCTTATACCCTGGTTCTACATCATATATTACATCATTAAACAAAGTTACATTATCCATTAGTAATACATGCTCTTTTTGAACAAGTCTTATCACTGCTCCGTATAAGCCATGATTTGTATTAATGGGTCTAATTGTAAATCCATTTCTTTCTCTATAACTATTTGTAAAATCACTAGCCAAGAATTCACCATCTACTCTAAAAATACTATATCCATAAAAAGTATCTTTAATATTATCAACTACCGCAGGTATCTGATCGTTTTCGAATATCAGATTATTAGCCGCAGGACTAAGACTTATAGCACTTCCTACAGACCAATTTTGAGTTGTCCAAAACACAAATTCTTTGACACTGGTATCCCAATTTTGGACTAGCTTAAGTGTTGCACTATACTCATCAAATACAAATCCTTGATTTTTGAGATAAAAACCATAACCTTGTATAAAGTCTACCACTTCCTGTATAGTGGAAAATATAGTTCCGTATGATAAAATATTTTCTTGTCTAGTATTGAAACTTGTCCTAACAAATACATTTCTTCCACCGGTTACTGGTAAAGATTTTAACTTATCGAAGTAATCGGTGGCAAAATTTCGATTTGCAGTATGATTTACTTTCACTCGATAATATGATTCTTTAAATTTTACAATCTGACCTGCAATATATCTTTGATCTTCATCCCAATTAATATAGCTCTCGCTAATTCCTCCAATATTAATTTCTCTACCCGGTCTATCCCAATCATAAAATTTAAAATAAGGTTGATCTTTACTATAACCTCTTACTTCAAAACCATCTTCATATTTTGTAATCAAAACTCCACTATAAACTAGTTCTTTAACAGGACTAGATCTATTATAAAACACTTTATAATTCTCATCAGGAACAAATACCCCACTATAACTTACAGGATTTTTACTATCTAATATAATCTTTAATTTTTCTTTGCTTGTATAACCACCTAATCTACTAGAAAGTTTATTAGTAATCAAACTAAGATCGTTTTTAAATCTTTCTATTGGCTCTACAATCTCGACGGAAATATTATCAACAATATAATTTACAAGTCCAGAAGCATAGATACGTTCATTGTCAGTTACTAAAGAAGGAATCACTAAATCTTGTAATCTAATTCTCAGTTTTGTATCTTTGTATACTAGCTGTTCATTAAGGTTCCTACTTATTCTACTTTTATCAAAACATAAAGAAATGACCTTAGCTGGATACATCAGTATCAAAGTTTGAATAACTGAAAAACAATAATGACTACTTCGTCTCCAAGCTGTTTCAACTGGGCCTTGATCACCAAAAGTGTAATAGCCTCCTTCTGTAGGATTAATCAAACCAGTAACAAATCCTGCTTGTATAGGATTCAATAATTTACCTTCTTGATCTACAGGTTTACCAAATTGTAAAATGGTTCTCTTGAAAAAATTATTAACCTTAATAGTTTTACCTGGCTCTCTTATAATTCCGTCCCTAAGATCATCCCATAAAATATAATTGTCAGAAGTGTAAGGAGCAGGACCATAAACTTCTTCCCACCATGAAGGCTTAACACTATAATTTAATGACTCCCACGGCCTTAGGTGAGGAGAATCTGTGTCAAACAACCAATTATAAATTCCTCTCCAAAACGATGGTGCTGTAGTTTTGTCAGCGAGACTAAACCCTCTATAATTATAAGTAAACGGATTATTGTAATCCCATAAACTATTATCTTTTTTATAATCTTGTTGTATTAAAGTTGTCCATTGAAAAAAGAATTGACTTAATATTAAATCAAACTCATTTTTATCATACTGTGTTTCTCTACTATGCCCAGGAATTAAAGACTTGACATCAAAAATTTTTGTATCATACTTTATTTTAATATTATTATAAATCCGTTTTTCTAACTCTAATAAAATATCATCTCTATAATCACCGAAGCCAATCGTAATACTACCATCATGGCCTCTTATTACTGTGGTTGGCTCGAGAAAGGTATTGTCAATATATTTTTCCGGCTCGTAGGCCGGATATATACCTAACTTACTAGGAGTAGGTGGGCAAAAGCTGCCATCCGTATTTTCATATTCATATACTTCAATTAGGTCATCTTCTACAATATCAATTAAGATAGTAAAAAAATCATTATTAAAAATGTAATCTTTTCCGTGAATTAACTGAGTATTATTTTTGTATATTAAGACCGATTTATTAGATAATTCATTTAAATTAAACGAGGTGTTTAAAGGATAAATCTTAGTCCTTGAATCTAAAACTTTATATTCAAATCTTTTATTAGCAGTATATGCAAACATATCACTGAGAAAATATGGATCTGTTTTAGGTTTATCTCTGTTAAGTTCTTCCAAAATGCTATCGACAAATTGTTTCGGCTCAGCATGTATTCCTATTTCTCCAGCCAGCACTAAAAACCCTGTTTTAAATCTTGAATACTCATTTCTAGCAACTTCTAAAGACTTCATAACATTAAAATCTTTTGAACCCAAAGTGTATAAGCTTAGGTTAAGTGGCGCACTATGCTGAACAAACCTAGTTCCAAAATAACTTATATTTCCTAAATCTCTAAGGTTTCCGTAGCCTGGATATTGCCCTGAAAAGTTTGACAAATTGTCTACAATACTATCCACATGATCTATAACTTCGCCTAAACTAAATGATTCAAGATTATTATTCAATAGATTATTTTGTAGATTTATCGGAATTTCATAATGCCCATTATTATTCTTTGGTTGTTTTGAATACAATTTAAGAGTAATAATATCGTTTTGAGAAACAACTTTAACAGTAAAAACTTCTTTTCTAACAGGACCATTTATTACAAAAAATTCATGTGAAAATAGTCTTTTATTATTCACATATACTTTAACTTTTAAATCTTCTAAATTTAAATGTTCATCAAAACAGTCTATAGGAAATCCCTTCTTAACACCATCAATATTATGATTTTTGTATATTCTTATGACAGGTTGAGCGTCAGTAATATTGCTCTTAATCCAACCATTTTCAAAATTAAAATTTTCTAAATCTACAATTTTTTTAACATATCCAACATCTATTTTTTTAGTTAAAACATTAGTAAGATCTTTATAGTTAAAAATATCATTAATTAAATTAAATTCAAAAACTATGTCGCCAATATTATTAATATTCCTATAACTTATAGGAAAATTTAATTCCTTATCTAAAAATCCATCACCTAACTTATAGGAAAATAACTTTGTTCCTTTAAAAGTAGATCCATCATAGTATAATTTATCAGAAAAACTATTACCATTATCATCAAAAACATCAAAGTAAGGAGGTTGATTTACAGACAACTTAATTGGTCCTAGCTTCCAATTATCACCATCGAACCAATACATTAATCCTTGGTTTCCTTCTATAATATTACCATTTTGATCATGTTTAATTCTTTCTGATATTCCGTTATTCACCAATACAGTTTGATAAGTTAAAGGCACACTGTCTTCGGTTTCTACTAAATTTATTTGTCGTCTTAGTCCATTAAACACTTCTAAACTATGAACACTATCACCGGTTGATAAAATATCTACAATATTTTGTAACAAACTATCAGTGTATAATTGCAAAGTTCGTTGATCAATTACCTTTACAAAGTATACGTTCCTGTGTATTAGCCCTTGGAGTTGTATGTTGCCGTTACTAAGATATACTACCTTATCACCATTTATTAATCCATGATCTGTATCACATTTAATAGTATCAAATTGTATGTTAACACTGCCAGTAGAATCGTTAGGCTCATTTGCAGTAAAATTTAGCCTTCTTCCTGGATTTGTTATATTAATAAAGTTAGCTTGAAAAATTCTTCCTTTGACCAGTCTGTCAGGATCAGCAGTAAATAAAATTCTCATCCCGTCAGTAATATCTACACCATCTATATTATATCCTAAGCTTCCTTCTATAATGCTAAAGACATCAGTGGTAAAATTATCTATAAGATCCACATTCTTTTTTGCAACATGTCCAAAATTATGTAGCTTTATATCGGCATTAAATTCAATAATTGGTCTTATTGCTCTTGCTGATTGATCTAAGTTTAAGATGGTTGACCTGAACTCAGCTGTTTTTTTAATAACATCCTGATGAAACCATCGATTAGTCCTAGACCAAGGATTCCTATCGTTACTTGCCCTGTTGATTACAATATAGTCTTTACTCTTAGGAAATGCAGTTTTAGTGCTAAAAGGAACTTCATCAAAAGGATCGTTATCAAATAGCAATTCATCTTGCTCTGTATACTGGCCTATTATCTCTAAATCTTTAGCGTTAACTAATTTTATTTTATCACCGACTCCTTCTACAAACCAAAAACCTTCTTGGAACATTACAGGATTCGTGTTGCCTACAAAACTAAGTTTCATTCCGTTAGATAAACTCAATCCGTTAGGCAAAATATAATTTTTCTTTCCTATTATTTCTTTTTCAACATCTAAAAATGTATTTTCTTCTATATTTTTAATTACGATAGACCCTCCTACATTAGGATCTGCCTTGCTTACATAGTATAATACATCCGGTGCATTAAAAGGAACGCGAAAAACAACTTCTCCATTTTCTACAAAATTATTACTGACAATATTTGGATTGTTAGTATAGACATCTAAATTCCCTAATGTTCTTAAATTTTTTATAACAAAAGGATTTTCAGGGCTTGTTATATCAAAACGATAGGTTTGTCCTCTATATAAAGTAAGTGTAGGATTTCGTGTAAGACCATCTGGGGAGAATAGGTAAGCGTAAACATCACCTTGATCTTCTAAGTTTACAGTATAAGTGCTGTCAATCGATAACTGTTGACCAACTATTTCTATAGGGTCTGGACCGTAAGGAAGCCAATAATATTGTTGAAAATTTACAAATTTATCCCAATCAATATGAGGATTCCAACTATAAAATTCTTCTTGATTAAGTCTACTATGATTTGTTGTAATTCCATTTAATACTTCTATATGATTTATATGATCAATATAATCTTTAAAAAACTCTACATTTCCAAATCTATCTTCGATAACGGCTGCTGGTTCTAATTGGTAATCTTGTCTTAATTTTTCTGCTGCTTTTAGAAATACATCTTCTGCTTTGACACTTTGGGCGTTTTGTCTGCCTATAAATCCGCTGATTTTTTTAACCTGCCCTGGACTTATCAACTGATCTAAAGTAGCTCCTAAAAACTTTTTGTTTGCATCTGTTCTGTAAAATCTAGGAAGTAAATCACTGCTCTTTCTTGCTTGGCTTGAAGGAACAGGAATGGGAGATTCATTATCTAAAGACATTATGTATTTCCTGAACTTAAAATTGTTTGTTGAATAATACTATTGTTAGAATATACGATATTACCAGAACTTCTTATTCTAGACGCAGTAACAGAATTAATAATTTCAACATCGTCTATAGTAGCAGAACTAATAAAAATTTGATCTTTTTCGGCTTTAATTTCTAATAAGCTACCAAAAGCAAGTCCACTTTTCTTAGGCACTATTAAAAAATTAACAATATTAGTAGCTAGTCTATTCATAACATAAGTAGATAATTCTGTAAAATAAAAATTATCCCCAAAGTCCCAGTTGTTAATTGCAAAAAATTCATTTATAGCACTTATAACTTTACTCTTAACATCATTATCACTAATAACAATTTCACTATTTTTTACTACTTTAAAAGTTGCTTGAAGATCAATAGTAGATTTACTACCAAATAAAACTTTGTATCTAGCAGGATGATAAATTATCTCATCACTTACAGCCTTTATTTTAGAAAGACTAGGACTTAAAATATTATGTAAAAAATCTGTGCTAGGAGGCAAAGGTGTTATAGATCTTGTTCCGTCAAGATATTCTCTAAATTGTTTATCATACTGCTTGGTTAAAATATAAACATCAATTAGATTAGTGATACCTGGATCTATTCGTGATTCATAATCTGAATTATGAATATACTGAAACTTTAACTTATCTCTCCCAAAATAACATTTATAATCTAAAGAAACTAATAGTTCTCCTGTTACAAGATTTAATTTTTTAACTACGTCTGTATCAACAAAGTAAAAATACTGTCCATCATTATAAAGAGTAAGATCTACCACTTCAGTTTGAGAATTTTTAATAATAACCTTTTGATCAATATTATCAACATACCTATAATCTTCTTGTTGATCTTCTATATTATAAATTTCTTGTATAATATAAATCTCTTGCAGGCTGCTAGATGAATTAGCAACTATATCTTCAAATATATCAGGGTTGTCTACTACTCCATCTTCGTCAGTGTCTGAGAAACTAATTTGAATTTTTTTACTATCAATATATCCATCTAGTCCTCTAAATTCTTCTATAATTTCCCAATCTTGATCAATAGTATAAGGAGATAACGCATTAAGTGATCCAAAATTTACATTTACACTTAGTATTTTAATTTTATCTTTTTCAATTGTGTTTGTTCTCGTATCATAAATTTTATCACTACTATCAAAATAAAATCTAATTTGCTTATCACTTTCGAAGATATAACGCAGTAATCTAAAATTAACTGTATAATATTCTGTATCACTGACAAAACTTATTAACCAACTACTATCTAATTTTTGATTAGATACATCACCTGCTAGTCCTAGACTAAATTTATTAGTTAAATTTAAATTTACTTCGTAGACAATATCCCAAGTTCCAAATAAAGCATCGTATCTTAATCCAAAAGGTTTATGCGCATTTACCTGATCTATTATTGAACTTATTATGTTATTATTCAAAGTTACTCTAAAAGGAGCAATAATACTAACAAGTCGTGAAGTGTCAGGAATAATATTGTTAAGTTTAATTGTTCCAGTTCCATCTATTAATATTCCAGATCCGCCATTAGTGCCATCACCTGAAACACTTACTACCTTACAATAGATATACTTAGTGGTTCCATAATCATTAACAGAAATCAAATTATTATTATCTAAAGTATTAAAATAAAACCCGGCTGGGGCTTGAAATTTTAACAAACTTCCTACCGATACAGATCTTAACAAAGTAGTTGTATATGATCCCACTTTTACTGCAATAGTAGGAGCAACATCATTTCGTATATACCCAGATGACAAATTAGTTTCAGCAGTAATTTTTTTCCAGGAAACATTAAGATCAGAAGTTAAGATTTTAGTAAATTTGTTATAGTAAAAATCTCTTAATGATTGCTTACTCATAAAATCATAAAGTTGATTATATATCATTGCTTCGATATCAGTTTTTGTAGTAAACTTAAATTGAAAACTGTCAAAATATTCTTCTTTATAAATGACACCGTCATCAGCAAACAAATTAGTTTTACTGTATTTTCCTGTAGGATCAACTAAATCAAAATATCTACTTATTCCACTACTAGACCTATTAACACTCTTAACCTTCATTACCTGTTGACTTACACTAAACGGACTCAAATTATAGTCTTCAGCAGTAATCATCCTATTCTGAGTGTAATAAGTCGCTGGGGCTTTTTGCTTTATTTCATTAGAACTTTCTGTTTCACTACTATTGTTAACGCTGGTGACTAGACTGAGAGTTAGGATAACTGTTTCTGGCTGATTAAAATTACTTACATAAGGAATTTCAATACTGATATTCCTCATATCTCTAGGATTTATTGTATACGACACTCCTTCACTAGTTCTATAATAGACTCTAAATGTTCCTAATGGAAGATTACCAAATAACCCATCACTAAATTGTATTGTAACTCTATCATTTACTCTTGTTATTACTGCGTAAAAATTTTTGATTGATTTTTCTAAACTATTATAGATTACATTATTACCTTCTAAGCTTGTTAACTTTTGCCAATATTCTACTTCTGCTCCCGACTGACTTAACTTATAAACCCAAATATCATCGTTATTAATATTATCAGCGTCAATGTCAAGTGTTTCATTAGGAGTAGGTTGTGTAAAAGTAAATGTTCCTTGATTTAATTGTCCTTGCCTAAAATGTAAGAAAAAACCAGTATTACTACTTGAATTTCCTTTTCCATCATTTCTATATAAAAAAGCTAGCCTATTTCCTAGCATAGGAGGCTCTTCATATATTTCATTTTTATCTTTAAAGGTGCTGCTTACAATTTCGAAATCCATAGATCTACCGTCTATACTTTTATCAAAGCTATAGATTGGAACATCTAAATTACTGCTTTGAAACCTATATTGTTCCGTAGGAATTCCATAAATTACCTTTTTATCTTCAGGACTTCCGAACTGCCTAGTAGCAGGCAAAGCAGCATTTAATATTTTAATAAACTGATCATACCAATTTGTATTACTAGGATCATTCCAAACTACTACCTGACCAGCGAGATTGCGACCGTTACTATCTAAGACATTTTGTGTAGTTTGTAAACTAGTAATTTTTAATAACCCACTACCTGCTATATTTCTTTTAGCATTGTAGCTCAATAATCTAGCTAATCGTAGAACACTTTCTCTTCGTTCCGCTAACTCTAAAAAGTTATCTCTGCTGTTTAAATCTACACGGTAAGCAATACTTTGCCCTAAAAATGCTATCAAATCAATTAATGCTAGATATTCACTGCTTTCTATATAATCATTGAAATCTTCAGGATAATTTTCTCTTATGTAATTTATCATTACACGTCGTAAATTCTCAAAATCGTAGCTTTTAAAATCGGCATTTCTAAAACTTTGATATACTCTACGCCAATCTTCGGCAACTAATAATCTATTTTGTCTATCAGTAATTGACATATTTTTTCCAATTTTCTATATTTATTTTAGAATTAACTACGTAGTTAACCTATTACTATACCATTATTTTGATCAAATCGCAACTGTAAAGCTTCTTGAATATTATAAGGATAATAAGTTAACACACATTCAATTTGAATACCAGATTCATAAGTTGTAACAATAACCTGATCTGCTTTTATTCGAGGATCGTAATTTATAATCTGTTCAACATTTTTAATAACAATTGCTTTAAGATCTTCTGTCAACGGCTCAAAAATAACATCCCAAATTATAGTGCCGAATTCAGGATTTTCTAACCTTTCCCCCATTCTAATATGAAAATTATTAATTAAATCTTGCTTTATAAGTTGCAGATCATATAAGCTATAACTAGCAGCATCAGAACTAATAGTGCTAAATCCTCTATAAGTTTTAGTGCCGGGCAAAAATTTATTCTTGGCCTGTCTTATTGTAATCTTATCATACAATTTGCTATTAGACGTCATATTCCCCAGCTCCCTTCATCATCTGTGTTTGCTTCTACTGGTGGATTTCTTTTAAATGTATCATTGCTTGTTGTATATTTCCTCCAATGACTTGCAGGACTCTTAAAGTCTTTGTCGTCAGGTGGATCATACCTATACTCGACATCACGCATAATCTTGTCTGGTTTAAATTTTTCTGGATCTAAATTTTCATGATGAGGGTAAGGTTCATAAGTTGGCATTCTGCGGGGAAGAATAATAAGATCCTGCAAGTTTTCCCATTCATCCTGCGCAATAAGATCAGGAAGAATATTCTCACTAAGATATAATTGGGGAGTGGCTTTGGCACTTACCCTTGCTTCTTCAGATTCTTCTGCTTTAGCTGCTGTAGCTGCTGTAGGACCATTCATATGAATGACTCCAGCTGTTTCTATAATAGCCGGGCCAGCATGAGTTTCGTTATTTCCTCCGCTAGTTGTAAACACATGTCCTCCTACATTAATATCTTGATCACCTCCTACAGTTAATTTTTGATAACCATCTATTGTGTGATCTACATTTACTCCTACGTGATTTACTCTAGTATCCTTAAAAATTTTGATGTCTACCCTATCTGGGGTAGGACCATTTACATCTTCTATGGGCTTAACTAGTTCGTCTGCGCAAGGGTCATCTGGATCATCATTACGACCTCTGTAAGGAGCCCACTGTGGATCGGCCAACCCATCTCCTATGGTCATACTCATTGCATCGGCTATACGTATATCTGCTCTTTTTTCCATATTATGTGTAAAGTTATCTTTGTAAACTTTCTTTACATGTCCATGAATAGTTTGCCTATACTCTTCTTCAACTGTTTGATCTAATCGATTTTTTATATGGATTTTTTGGTCCCTGTCTACAATTAGCACACTATCTTTAATGACTCTAGTATGCATTTCTCCATTAACTTTAAGATTAAAATTTCTTCCTACTTCAAGATTAAAATCCCTATCTGAATAGAAATTAAAATCTTGTTTTGTTCTTACGCTGATGCTATCCTCAGCAAAAATATCAATCTTTCCATCACTAGTGAGCTCTATCCATGCTGTTCCCCTACTATTGGAAATATAGATTAAATCTTCACTATTATGCAACAATATTTGATGCCCTGTTCTCGTTCTAAATCGTAGTAGCTCGTTATGCGGTCTATCTCTTAGACCTGTTTCATTTTCTTCGACATTTTTATAATCAGGTGGGCCATCTGAAGGATGTTTTTCTCGCTCCCATTTATCGTCACCATCATCCATTACAAAACTACTACCGCCTAATCTACTGACAAAAGCGTTCTTGATTTCAGATTCTGATTTGCCTGCTTTACCGGTCTTGCCCGATTTATCAGTAGGTCCAGGAGTGCTTATACCAAATACCATACTAGGAACTTCTCTTCTAGCACTACTAGAGGTAATACCTCTAGTATCGTCTTTTAAAAGTCCTTGCTTTTCTAAAAAGCTTGCTAGAGGATGCTCAGGTTTAGATTTCTTTGTTCCATCCTCATTGCCTTCGTGTATTTTTTTATTGTATTCGGTCCCAGGAACTCTAGTTTTTTCTCTGTCTGTTTGCCTACTTTCGTCTACAATATATTCTGTAGCTGCAAATCCTGGTGTGCTAAAATTCATATTTTCGTTCATTAAAGGACAACCGATCCAGTATCCCTTTTTTTCATCACCGTTTAAAAATATACAAACAACAAAACTTCCTACATCAGGAGGAATCATCCAAAACCCATAACTTTTTTGTGTTTCGTTATGTGTGTCAGGATTAATACCTATAAAATCATAACTAGTTACACCATAAAATGGACTAAGATACTTTACTGTTCTGATTTGACTGCCGCTTTTTTCATTACTACCTACCTCTCTCATTAGCTGGACTTCTAAAACTCCATTATATGTCTGATCAGCCACACTTATAACTTTTGCTAAACATGGGGTTCCATTGCTATAGGACTGATTTGGTGAACTTCTATTTTCTTCGCTACTCATAGATTAGTATCTCCAAGCTGACTTGCATATTCTTCTTCCTCATAGGTTTGTGCCCCTGTTCCTTGCCAATCTACTTCTGATGTAAAGGAAAATTCTGCATTATCTGCTTCTTCCAATTCAGTCAACTGCTCTGGACCATGTTGATCTTCATTCATTGAATCATTTTTAGATTGATTTAACTTAGGTGCTGGTGCAGATAAATTATCTTGGTCTGGCACTCTGATTAAACCTAAGGTCTGAGTAAATTTACCTTTCATAAATTGACTTTTTATATTTAGAACTCTAAATAAACCGCTAAATTGAAATTGACTTTCTTGACTACCGAAATCATACATTCCGTCCCATACTCCGTTTTTTCTATTACTTGGATTTTGATCTACAGGAGTTCTAAAATAGACTGCAACATAAACTTCATTGCTTTCGTAATTCATTTCTCTATCTGAGTTTATACCTTGACGCTGGGTAAAACTGGCTCTATAATTTCCTGTGCCGCTGCTAGTTATATAATATGGATCTCCAAGAATAGTTAAATCTAAATTTAACATATCATAACCTGTAGTAGCTAAATCATGAAATTGCCTTGCTGCCAGCGTAACCGGATCATCAGATTGAAAAGCACCGCCCTGGTTCATATTATTATTCGAAGTTAAATTATATCTTACCTGACTTGGCAGTTTATGGTTGCTAGGATCACTACCTTTAGGAGTCTGAGCATCTTCTGAACCGATATGCTGCTGATTACTGCCTCCTGTGGCATGTCCTGTTCCTTGTAAATTTTGTGCTAACTTACCTTGATCAGCTGTTAGAGCCTTATAAAAACCAGTCTTAAACTCAATATTTAAATCTAAAACATCTAAGTTTTGTCCAGTGTAGATATAAAAATATTGTTTAACAACTTCCCTCCATTTATTTTCAATACCGGGATTTTTTGTATTAGGATTAGTAAATTTTTGTGCATCTACAAGATATTCTTCTACCCTATAAACAATTTTTTTAGGACAATAACCAGTATTAGGATCTTCTGCACCTTTATAATAAATTTTAGTATCTATTCTCCACCATCTTATTTGACCCTGAGGTGTCCAATTTTTTAAAGCAAACTTAGGATAATCACTTGTTAGTATTACTTGATTAATAATGTCGGTAACTAATTGTCCTTGATCAAAAGTAAAAATTCCATTCAAAGGATTAACCTTCATCTTTCCTCTTTTATAAACTCCATTTTCATAAACAAAATTATCATCTGCAAATCCTGTTTCACCTTTATTATAATTGTTAAATCCTAAATTTGCAGCGCCTATCTTATTGAGGCTTTCATCATCTCTTGACTGATCGGGGAAAACAATATCTATTTCATCGTAGAATGTAGTAGTATTTTGCTTAACACGCTCTTTATAATATTGATTTACTACATGCTTTAAACTTTTTTCGCTTTTACGGAGAAGTTGTTCTACTGTCTTAGGGGCATTATCATCCACTATCAACTGAGTATCATGTTTAACTTGATTAAAACTGTCGCTAAATCCGCTTTCATTATAAGGATAAGCCTCTACATCATAAGAGCACCCAGTCCTACTTACACGCATTTGTATTTCTCGTATTTTAAGAGGAATAAATTTTTTACTAATTGTTGATTCTATATTCAAATTGTCAGGATCATAGTGCCCAGTAAATTTTATAGTCAAAAGAATAGGAACATCAGCATAGTTTTTGTAACCTTGCTTAAACGCTGCGACCTGAACTGCTTGAAAAAACAGTCCCATGCTATAAGGCTCTCTTACTTGAAAACTAATACTGAGAGCATTAGTATTACCGGTATTTTCATTTAGTCCGGCTACTCCATTGATTCTCATTTCTTCTATATGATAATCTAGCTTTCCGCTGGCTGTCGCTACTAAATCCTCTTCTTTGGCTGCTCCTGCACTTGCTAAAATTATTTGCCCTATATCTCCTCTCAGGTAACTAGAAGAATTATATTGTCCTTTACTTAATACGCTTAGAGTAAAATGATAATTGTATAAGCTATAATCAAATAACTCATTATCTATAATACCTTGATCATTTTCTCTAACTTCAGGTAGTTTAAAACCTTGACTAGAATTTCTAGTTGTAGTAGATTCTGATAGGTTTGAAGTTACTCCGCTAACTAAATTAGTGGGTAGTCCTAGATTAGTTTGTCCAAGTTGTCCTAGTTGTCTTATAGAATTTTGTGCGTTATTAGCAATAGCGGTAAATCCACTAGTAACTTGAGAAGCATTTGATAAAACATTTTTAACTGCATTACCTGTTACAGTTGCAGCATCTACTAAAGAATTTAAAAAATTCATTATAGTCCTAAACTTTCTTTAAGATTGGATAACTTAGGCAAATAAATTTGTGTGCCCGCTACAAAATCATATATAGGATCTGATATAACATCCATATTTCTTTGAACAAAAACCCACCATAACTTAGGATCTTTGTAGATATCATAAGCAAGCAAATCAGGTCTGTAGTTATATTGAGGCTCAATAGTGTATAAAATATCGTCCATTTCCTTAATAATAGGTCGGATTCTAAAATAACTCAAATAATTATTAACAACTAATGTTTTATGCCAAGGACTATTATCTTTATATTCTGCCATTATAGATATCCTGGTTTAGAATCTACATATCCACCTTTAACAAAAGTATCTAAGTTAAATGTTCTAACTTTGTTTCTGCTCCATACTGGTTGACAGACAACAGAAACTAAACTTTTAACAGGCACATGTGTTTTTCCTGCACTACTAAACGGAGCGCTCCCGCCTGATGTAGATCCTTGCATCATATTTGAAAGATTATTCACTGCATTAAGAGCTCCTGCTGCTGCACCTAGAGCTCCTGCTGCTTTACTGGCACCTAGAAAACCTGCTACACCACCAATAGCCCCTAGCATGTTTGCACTATTTTCTACTGTTTGATTAGCTCCTCCTGATGCTGCTCCAAATCCTGAAGTAGGACCTTGTGCTCCAACAGTTGTAGCAATATAAGCTACATCTTGAGGCAGTTCAACAGTAAAACTTGTTATAATTACTGGAATATTCTTAAAGACATAATCTCCGTATCCATTTAAATATACCATAGGTGGAGGATTTCCGGCATCTTGACTTTCTCCGGTAAACATTTTAGTGACACTTCTTAAATAATGAATTACTGCTATCCAATATTGTGCTTGAATAGCATCTTCTACGTTAAACGGTCCTGATATATTAATAGTGCTAGCCTGGCTATTCACATAATTATAATAGCTATAATTTTGATGAGTGATAGGAGTAGTTTCATACGCAGCAGAACCTTGTATAGTTATAGTAGGAGTATAAGGAAATATTAAACCTCCTGCATTAATTAATGGTCTAAGAACTGGGCTGCTTCTAAAGTTATCGTTCTGAGGAATGCTTAGTTTAACACGCCAGTCTCCGCTGCTTTCATCTCCGCCCATACTAGCACTTGCCCCTGGAGCATTATAAGAAGGGTTGGCACCACTTGGAATATTTACACTTCGTAAAGCACTAACAATACCAGCTGGATTAGATAAATTATTAAGTGCTCCAGCAATTCTTCCAACAGTCCCTAATGCACCTTGTACTCCGGAACCTAAAGTATTTGCTACAGTGCCTAAAGTTTGACCTACACCTAGAACCGAATCGAACAAACCCATATTACTCTCCTTAAATTATTTAGTTGACAAAATTAACTGCGTAGTTTATAATTGTTACAAAGGATTTATATGACTAAAGTTAACTATCTAAACAATAAAGATTTATTAGACGAAATACACAAAAGTAAAAATACATTTTGCTCATTTATTCAAAAAGAATATCATCAATACGATATTATTCTACCTACAGTGGATAAGATCAATATCAGAACCATAGCAGAAGCCAAGCGTAATCGTGCCAAAAGACTAGGACAACAGGATTTTGAACGTAGAAAACTGGCTGGGGAAAAAATAAAACAGGCAGATTGTGAAATTGATTATAAAAAAATACAAAAACAAGACTTAGTTTTTCGTATTATGACCTATGAACACATACCGTTAAACACAACAAGAAAGAAAAATCCCAAAAGTGAAGCGGACGGACGTGATAAAGTAAACTTTCCACCTTTTCAACATTGGAAATTTAACGAAGAAGATATACTTGTTTGTGTCGGTAAAAGCCATTGGAAAGGCACTATAGAAAAAGGTAAATTTAACAAAGAACACGGACAAATAACCAATAATCTAGCTCGTATGTATATTAAATTATGCGAACGCTACGCTACACGAGGTAACGTTCGAGGCTATACCTATAACGATGAAATGAAAGGACAGGCCATACTACAGCTAACACAGATAGGTCTACAATTCGATGAGTCAAAATCAAATAATCCATTCGCTTATTTTACTGCGGCAGTGACTAATAGCTTTGTGAGAATTATCAATATAGAAAAGCGTAATCAGGTTATACGTGATGATCTACTAGAAATGAATGGAATGAACCCAAGTTATAGCCGCACCAGTGAAGGCGAACACGCTGCCGCTATTAAAAGATACGAAAGCCAAGAAGATTGATTTTAGAAACTATATCAGTTATACTTGACCAACGGAGGCTAGATGAGTAATCTATTCGATAAAGTAGCACTATTCACAGACATACATTTTGGACTAAAATCAAATAGTCAAACACATAATCAGGATTGCTTAGATTTTGTAGATTGGTATATTGAACAGGCTAAATTTCATGGATGTGATACTGGAATGTTTCTTGGTGATTGGCATCATAATCGTAATAGTCTTA
>Ga0129333_10001066_pt1 | contig 24446 bp, 43 predicted proteins | sample CPB6_08_DNA_FD_94474 | JGI IMG/M metagenome (GOLD analysis project Ga0129333, IMG submission 94474) | Freshwater to marine salinity gradient microbial communities from Chesapeake Bay, USA - CPBay_Sum_0.6_0.8_DNA | ecosystem: Environmental > Aquatic > Marine > Coastal | place: USA: Chesapeake...
CCTTCAGGAATCTTTTATATCCCTTAAATCGGTCCTCCTTTAATATCTTTTTGATTGATTCCCTTAAGTTCATCTCAATAAATATTCTATTTTTGACAATTGGCAACAAAAAACCCTCACTAAATGGAGGGTTTTAACTACTTAGATAACTTTTTTTTCAGTTCGGATAACACCTGTTCGTTTTTTTGAATCCTTTTGGTGTTTCTTACTATGTTGCTTCTGTTACCTTTAGGTTTGAGTGGTTTTCTTGTTTTTCCCATAATACTATAAATACACTGATTATAATATTTGGTAAAACAATAATTAAATCCAATAAGTATGTTTTTGAAGTGATTTGTTTTTTAACTCAAAGGACCCATTTGAAATTACAATTTTCTTATCTTGAAATTTAATTTCAAACTTTCCATCTTTAATTTTAATTTTAATCTGTTCACCCATTTCGTTTTCTATTACTAATCTTCGGTTGGGGTTTGTGATGATAACATCATTTTTCTCGTTTGTCGTAATTTGTAGTTCGTTTTCCATATCTTTAATTAATTAGTTACACAAGGTATTTCATCCCAACTTGTTGTATATCTTTTAGTGATGAAGTCTTGCCTCATTTCCCACATTTTGTTTTTGTTTTCAGGTGGTTTTACATAATTGATTTCATCAACAAATAAGGATGTTTGAATTATATTTTCTTTTGCGAGATTATTAAATACTATCCCACATTTTTTGTATTTTTTCTGATTAGAATATATCTTTTGGAGGTAAGGATAAATCTGACTCCATACCTCATCAACAGATTGTGTTGGTGTTTGTAATATTATCTCTAACGAATTGTAATGGTTCTGTCCTTTGTGTCTATTACCACTTACGAATATCGTGCATTTGGAGGCGTTTAATTTATTTGATTTTAGTTTTTTGATTCCACTGACAACATAAGAATACATCGCTTCTGCAATTTGATTGAAGTCCTCAACATCTGAACCGAATGACCTTGTCGATGCGATATTCTTTTTTTGTTTTGGATTGACTTGGACCTTATGACAATACATTCCTTGAAGTTCATGTTTTGTTCTCAATCCATTTACATTTGTTAGTTTCCTGACAAGCGCGTCTGTTAGATTAACAAACTGACCGACAGAATAAACTTCTAAGGACTTGAATTTCTTCGCCCACTTTCTTCCAATACCCCAAACTTCTGATATATCAATATCATACATCATCGTCTTAAAGTTTGTTAGTTCCCAATAAGAACAAACACCGTTATATGATGATGTTTGTTTTGCCATATGTGATGTTAGTTTGGCTAATGTTTTGTTTGGTCCAACACCTATTGACACAGGAATACCAACAATTCTTTTTACTTCATCTTTTATGTAATGTAAGGTTGGTATCAAATCTTCATCATCAATATTTGAAAAATCAACAAAACACTCATCAATACTATAAACCTCAACTTCTTTTGCAAACCTTTTGATTACAGACATAACCCTGTCTGACATATCACCGTAAAGATTGTAATTAGATGAATAAACACAAAACCCATTTTGGTCCATAAACTCTCGTTTTTGAAAGAATGGTTCCCCCATTTTAATTCCGAAAGCCTTTGCCTCTTGTGACCTTGCGATTACACAACCATCATTATTTGACAAAACGACGGTAGGTTTTCCAATTGATTCAGGATTAAATACCCTCTCACAACTTACATAAAAGTTGTTACAATCAATTATCCCTATCTTTTTCGGTTTCATATGAAAAAAATAATAAAAAATAAAAGGATTATCAATTACGATATCAACTTTTTGGATTGTTTGTCTCGGTGAAACTTGATAGCAAATCTATGGACTTCCTCTTGAACTTTGGCAAGTAAAGTGAAACTATCGTTAGATAAGATATCGTATGACTTACCATCCACAGTATGGACTTGTGCCGACTTGTGGTTACCGTCTTTGGAAATGGAAATCAAATCAATCTTGTCGTGTAGTTTCAATTCATCAAATACTTTGATTGCAACATTCAACTGACCTTTGCCACCATCAATAATGACAAGGTGTGGTAGTTGTGACTTCTCTTTGACAAGACGAGTAAATCTACGAGTGAGAACTTCATCAAAAGATGCGTAGTCATTCACACCCTCGAAAGATTTGATAATGTATTTTCTGTAATCAGATTTGGTTGGTCGGTCATTGACAAATCTTACAGATGCGGCAACATTTGAATCACCTTGATTGTGTGAGTTGTCAAACGCCTCGATAATAAGTGGCAATCTTTCAAGACCCAAAGTCCGTTTGATGTCAAACGCTTTTTTGTTGTATTTACGTAATCTGATAACTTCCAACTTCTGTTCGAGTTCTTCAATTGTTTTGAGTTTGTGTAGTTGGACTTGTGCCAGTTCAAACTCCATCTTGCCAGAGTGATACTTCATAACTCGTTTGATATCTGATTTGACTTTCTCAAAGTTTAACTCAAATATTCTTTTTACTTGCTCAACACGATTGAGATACTGAAACTTCGTGGCAAGACCCAAACAAGGAGCAAGACATCTTTGCATCTGATACTCCAAACATGCTTTGAACTTTTGGTTTTGAATGTTCTCGTCAGTCAGTTCATAAGAACAACTACGTAATTCAAAAGCGTCGTGAATAAGGTCATAGATTTCATAACAGATAAGTCCATTTGTAAAATCCAAACTTGGTCTGTCATCTTCTTTGTTTCTGATTACTTCCAACTTTGGAAATGGTTCATCACTGAAACAAATGGACCACTTGCGGGACTTGTCATCCTTACCTTTGATATTGAACTTCGGTTTGTAAAGTTTGATAAGTTCTTCCTCCATCAAAAGGGCTTCCTGTTCAGAAGAAGTAATCACAAAATCAACATCACGCACCCTCTCAACAAGTTGTCTCGTTTTCAAGTCCGTGTGTTTTTTCTGAAAGTAAGATGATACACGCTTTGGTAAATACTTGGACATACCAACATAAATGATTTGGTCCTTGTCATCTTTGAATAGATAACAACCCGCAAACTTTGGTGCTTGCTTGACCTTCTCTGTAATCATCATTTTTTGTTCAGTACCCATGTGATTTTACCCCAAACGTTTGTTTGTCCAAAATATTCCTCTAATTTAAAACTTTTTTGATTAACTACAATAACAATATCACCTTTTTTTAATATCTCTGACTTATCTACAACCAAGACATCACCATCTTTAACCCCAAACATATCTTCACCTTTATAACGGAAATAAAAGGTTGAGTAAATGTCCTTAATAATTAGGTCATTCAAATCCAACCTCTTATCCACATAGGATTCAGCAGGGGACGCAAATCCCGTTGTCCGTGAGTTTATTTCAAGGGTGCTCATTTTCTCAAATCTAAAATAGTTTTGAATATTTTATCACAGGCAGTTGTAAGTTTTGACTTATTGAACCCAAAAGGAACCTCAACCGTGAATGTTCTTACCATAACACGCCCTGTTCCATTACACTTATCACAATTAATTTCGTCGGCTAGATTGATGCGGTCTTTAACAACTACTAATCCTTGACCTTGACAGGTTGAGCAAATCTTGATTTCCATAGTTTGATTTTTTACAAAACTACGGAAAAGTTTCTAATCCAACAAATTTTTTATGTCTTTTTTTAGTTTGTGATACTTTTGAATCCAATTGAGTTGGTCTTCCATAGATTGTTTCAAGGCGATTGTCTCACCATAATGTAATCTACATATAACATTTAATACTTCTGATGGTAGATTGAATTTCTTGAGTTGTTTTTTCCAATTTTGTGGTAGGTCTAATTCATCAAACCAAGTATCTTCGTTTTGACCATCCATATAATCGGGGTCCCACTCATCTACGTTTTCGTAAGCCCCATTAGGACCAATTTGGAAATCATCACTTACTTCTGGCTCACCATAAATAACCTTAGCAACAAATGTATCATGCATGTGTGGAACTATCTCAAAATCAACTTCCCTTCCTTGAAAACAAAACAACATTTCATCGGTATCTTCAGGGTGTAATGACAATTCGCCACCATCGGTTGCGATTAGGTCATCCTCCATTTTATATCTAATCACCCAATGGTCACCTTTTTTATGTAATTTACCTTTCATATTACTTATAATCTAATTCACTTAAAGTTGCGTATTTTTGCATACCATCACATTCGCCACATAAACCCATACAATCTTTTAGACAATCAATTCCTACGTGAAAATTTAGTTCTTGACCTTCTTTAATTTTGTTTTCTGTTAGTAATGATTCAACAAAATTTATATTCTTTGGATGTAATTTACAATCAGACATTTTATCTTCAATCAATCTGACCATCCAATTTTTATCAACTTTATGTAATTTACCTTTAGTCGTCATGTGTTTGTTTTAATGTGATTTGTTCTAAATGTTCGTTCAAAGATTGACTGTAATTAACATTTAATTGACTACATAATTCCCACCCCTTATCAAATGATTCCGTTACAAAAGTCTCCAAACTCCCACAATCAGTCAATATAGATTTCAGAGATTCAATTTTACCATCAATCCACTGAGCAATTTCAAAAGTTTGTTCTTCCATCGCCTTTTTTCTCAGAACTTTCAAACTTTCAATACGTTTTTTTATTTGTGATTTGTCTAAAACAATTAAGTTATCTATTTCTCTCATTTGTGAATACAAATATAACTAATTATTCTACAGTTTCAACAGTCAATCTGTATTTGGTTTTGTCATACCCCATAACTGAAAAAAGTAATCTATGTATCGGAACATATAACATTTCAGTTCTAATATAATCATCGCAATACCTATATTCTTCTTCAGGTACATTATCCAAATCTCCGTATTGTTGAGTGAGGTTTTCGTAGTATTCATCTTCGAAAGATGCTAATTTTCTATTGTCAAAATAAAATGTCATGAATATGAATATCTTTTTTCCATTATCATCCATATTGATTTCATATCCTTGAAACAATTCTGTCTTTCTGATTATTAACTTATTAATAAGTTTTTCTAATAATTCTAAATTAATTCCGTAACTTTTCATTCTTCTAATATTACTCTAAAATCTAAAAACACACTAGAAACATTACTCATATAAAATATCTTCGTTATATATCCACGGATTTCATCTAATTCATCAACATCTGTGAAATCTAATATATCATAATAGATAGGTGTTGGTTCAGAAAGGTATCTTTCGATGATGTGTCTGAATTTGTTGCTCCAATAACTATGTGTCGCTTCAGACATCATCTTTTCATATTCTTCTAACAACTCGGTCCTGTTAACCGATACATAAATCATATATGTGTCTATATTCTCTCTGTATAAAATCTCAATTTTTTTTATAAACTGATATTTTTCTTTTTTTTTATCGAGAATTCTTTGGATTAAATCAGCTATACGATATTCTGTTTTCATTTATGAAAAAGGTCTGTGTAGATAAATACCACACAGACCTGAAAATTAATTTTGTTTAGTGAAATACAGAATTACAACATCAGTATATTCTATTTTCAAATAAGATAACTTTGTCTCTTTATGAACTCCAACATATAAATAACATTTCAGTCCCTTATCATCAACCATCAACCAATTTGTATATTCTTCATTATCTTCTACAACTTTTATCGAACGGTAGGTTTTTGTTTCGTCTGCGAATATCTTGACTTTATCATCTTCATAACAAATCAGAATATCAACTTCTTTATTTTTTACATACCATTCAACAGGACTACTAGCATCTACTCTTGTTCCGATTGAAGCATCATAAGCCTTTTGAAAAACGTTTTGTGAATAAGAAATTAAAGAACATAGTGTTATTAAAACACTTAAAAGAATTTTTTTCATTTATTTACGATTAATTTGTGTGTCTTTCCATCCACTAATAAAATATACACACCTTCATTCAAATCTTCTAAAGATAACTGATTTGTAACCAATTCATTTTTTACCATTTGACCAACTGAATTATAAACAACGATTGTTTTTTGTTGGTATGATTTGAAATTGATGATGTGATTAGCGGGGTTTGGATAAAAATCGTAATTAAATGTTGGATTGTCAATTGATGTCACCTGACCAATTACCGAAACTTCAATTTGTCCAATACCTGAACAATTTTCATTAGAAGCGATTACTGTAATTACATATAAACCTGGTGTGTTATAAGTGTGAGTTAATGAATCAGTAATGTCTGATTCGTCACCATACCAAATCTGAGGATTATTCGCCCCCTCAACTTCGAAAGAAAGTGTAAAGGGTTGCCCCACTTCTAAAGGAGAAATAAAGTTATTTATGTTAATACTAACAGGTGTGGATTCATCAACCGTTACGACTTTGGTGGTAATGTAATTTCCGTGATATAAATAAACTACATAAGTCCCAGCAGATAAGTTTTCTATAGTGGTTACAGTAGTGTCATTTAATTGTCCAACTTGGTCATTGACAAGGTATGTCCATTCATTAGAACCATCGATAACAATTTCTCCTCCTGTTCCTAAACAATTTGTGATACCTCCATTAACGATAACAGGTTTTTTGATGTGTAAAACAAATCTATCGTCTCCGATTTCAGGTTGACTAATGGAAAACATATATGGTGATTGCTTCAAAGAGTGAAATAAATTGAGTGTTTTATCTTCTAAGATAAACAAGGTTGTTCCATCTATATTTTCGATATTACCTAAGGAAATTACCTGTTCACCTAATTCTTGAGAATTGAATCCTAAAGGAATTTCCATATCGAATCCTGTGTTTGGAATCGCTTGGATTACTAAGTTGAAATCATCCTGTGATTTTGACCAAAAGTCAAATTGTTGATTGGGTATGGACCCAAATACCTCAGCATCGTAAGCAGTATCTTTATTGAAAGTAGCATCCTCTTTGAACGCTATTAATGTTTCTTTGTAATTTTGAGATGGTGATATTACATTTAACCAAAATCTTTGGATTTGGTCCTCCTCGAAGAATGTAGAGGTTCCCGAACTTCTCATAGTGTTATTGAAAGTCACTGATGGAGAGTTTGTTTGAACAAAGAATCCTTGACAAGGTGATATAGTGTTAATCGTCGGTGATGGTGTAGATTGACTACCTGATACGACACCTAATGTTCCAACTACAATATAATCTCCACTTTGATAATCCAATCCATTAGAAGCATCATCATCCCAAAGGTAAAGTGCTGAAATTGTGTTAGTTGTTAGGAATGTTGTGGAGTTGATTGCTGAAGGATATGGATTACCAACTAAATTAAAGTTAGTTCCAACTCCTTGTTGTGTTGTTGTGTTTACTGTTCCATCGTTTACAACACCGTTGAATAATACTGAACCCGCACCTGTTGTAATATAGCCTTTACCAACAGACATAGAAGATGTTGGAGGAACATTCACCCAACCATCTTGAACATCAGATACAACCAAAGTAGGATTGTATTCGTATGTGTTTAGAGGTGAACCCGCCACAGAACCATTTTGTGTTATGGTGTTAAGAGTTGCGTTTGAAATCGGTGAGGACCAAAAGTTATATTCCCCGAAACCTGAATTTCCTGTTTTTTTAACTTTAACATTTCCTGTGACAACACCTCCCGAGGGAACATAAGGATATGTAAATCCTGTACCCGAAAGTAAGTTACCACCATTTTCTATTGTTAAACAATTGTTAGTTGCAACGGAACCTGCAAAAACACGCATGGTCCCAAATATTGATAAGTTACCACCGTTGATATTAAGATTAGAGACTGTGGTTTGTCTGATATCCAAGTTTCTGATACTAACTTTTGAGCCGATATTCATAGTAAATGAACAAGGGTTTGTGTTATCAACAGGTGCCGATGGTATTGATAGGGTAGATAAATTGATGATATATGATGTTCCTGAACCAAGTGCGGTGAATGTTCCGTTGACAGAAACAATCATATTAGAATTATTTCCAGTACCGTTTGTTGAGGTCAAAGAAAACTCTCCTTGAGGAAGTAAAAGTTTTTTTCCTGTTGGGACTGTAACGGTAAGTGATGTGTTGTCCGCAGCGTTGTAAAGTGCGAGACCAGGGAATCTAACATTAACTGAGTCAGTTTGGATTGTTAGTGAAGATATTGGTGAAGTTGTGTTTTTTCTTACACGACCTAAATTGAAAATACCTGTTCCTTGGACCGAACAATTTCCTTCGATGTTGAATCCACATGCATCAAAAATAGTCCCATTACCAATCTCACCGTTATTTAAGATATTTCCATAAACATTTAAATAGACCATATTAGCGGTTGATGATGAATTTCTCCATAACTTACCACCCGAGTTAATAGTTAAGTCCTTAACATTTGTCGGTGCAAGTGATGCGGGTAGAGTAATTGTATGTCCATTTTGAATAATCAAACTCACATCTGTTCTAAATTTAGAATAAGCAATTGGGTCAGGACTTCCTGTTGGTGTTGATGACCATACCGCATTTCCGTTGATATTACCTGATGCCACAGAATACCAAGTTGATGGAACAACATTACCAGTTAAATTTTGTGTCTGTAATGTTGCACCACTTGAACTATGTGAGATAGAACCTGTAAATGTTCCTACAGTGGTTGGAACCATTTTTACATAAATCGTGGTTGGATTAACAACTCCTCCTGATTGGGTTAATAAAATTGCACCGGCACTAAAATTTACTCCGTCTGTCGAGATTTCAAAATTAGAATTGAATGGTTGTATTGTAAGATTTTGAATGAGGTTTGCACCTGATACTGTGTATGATTGAATAGGTGCGGTAACTCCACCGATAGTTGAGAAATTAGGTATTGATGAAATAGATATTGATGGTTGTGGTGTTGTTGGTGTCACTGAAATATCATCAAGACCTAAAGCTTGTCCATTTGATGAACCACCATTACCAATAATAGACCATTTCAAGTAATAAAAACCTCCATTTGTGATGTTCAAACCTGTCACATTGATGTTTTTAGTTATCGAAGTTGGCGGATTGGAAACTGTCGTGTTATTAGCGTCAGCAGGATAGTTTTGGTCACCAGAAGTTAGTGGTGTCCAAGTTGAACCGTCGGTTCCAACAAAAAACTTGATGTCAAACATTCTCATACCTGACCTATATTTTTCGTATTTAAAGGTTAAAGCCAAATCAGTAACGATTCCACCAGTGTTGTTCTGAATTTGTAACATCAAATCTCTTGGGGAGGTAAATCCACTAGAAGTAAGAACTCCGACAGACCTATCAGTTGATGATAAATTGACACCATCTCCAAAATTGTAATACCCACCAGTTGTTGCAATTATACCAGCACCTGAGGTTCCTGCCGCAACTGTAGTATTGGAAACACCTGATGAATAAGCCACGTTTTGTCCAAGTCTAAATCCCGATGGTAAACTAGCGGTAGCGGTATTTCCTATTGAGTTAAAATTTTGTGTTACAGCAACCCCCGTTGTTGTTAATGACATTTGCCCATAACTTAATATGGACATCAAAATAAGACCCGTGACTAACGAGACTTTGTTTTTGATAAGATTAATAATTGTTTTCATATTTAATTGGTTATTTGTTTATTTTCCATTTGACTTCGTTTTTATTTTTTGTCCAATATACTATTAGGTCTGCCTCTTCTTTGTGACAAACGAATGTTACTTTTTTACCTCTTGAGTAATAAATTGGCGCGAGGTAAATCATACCAGGTTTCGTACATCCAAGTTCTGATTCGACCTCGAAAGCGATTATGTCCGCTTCTTCTTTAATATTAGTTTGATAAATTAAGTAATCTGCCTGAATTGAGTTTTTTATAGGTTTCCAAATTTGTGAAAACCCTGTTGCAGATAGTAAAAATAGACAAAAAATTAATAGTTTTTTTAACACGACCCAAATTTAGGAGGTTCAACAAAAAAAGTAAATTGATAAAATGTGAAATATGTGTTAAGAGATTGTTAAAATTGTTCGTCGTCAAAATCTACATCTCCACCTAAATAAAATTGTTCGGCTTTGTCAACGATATATTTTTCGAGTTTGTCTGCTGCAGATAAATACGCTTTTCGTAATTTATGAAACTCTTGGTCCTCGATATCTGAGAAACTTGAATAATGTTTGAAACAATAATGAAAACCTTCTTGGTTCATTCTGCTTCTTAAATTAGCGAAATCTTCGAGTAGTGACATATATTTTTGTTATGTCACAAATTTAGATAATATTTGTGACATAGGAAATTATTTTTTACGTTTTTTTCGACCCTGACAATGAGCTCTCTGAGAGAAACCTTTGGGGTTATTACAATTAATACTTTTCTTATATTTCATCGACCACTTCTCATCTATAACTTTGGATTCGAATTGTTTTAAAAAAGAAATTATATCAGGTCTCTTTATGAATTTTTTCACATCATCTTTCAGATGTTTGGTTGAGCAAAACCTATTAAAAAATATTTCAGGAATTTCGTCCTTCTCGTCTTCCCAGGTTTCAAAGTTATACCCATCAGGTGTTAGGTCTTTTTCTCTATCCGCCCACTCCATAACTCTCCTTTGGGTCTCTTCTTCGTCAAACACACCTTCGGAATCAATATAATAGTTATCAATTTTCAGGTAAGCATGTATCAATACCTCATCAATGACTTCATCCTCATCATCAATTCTATTTGCTAATAACAAATAAAACTTTATTTCTTTATTGGGTAATAGTTTTTCGAATACTTTCTTTACATATCTCGCAAAGAAATGACAATGACCCCACTGATAATCGTTTCCTACTTTATATTCCATTTCTTTTGAATGTAAAATCGACATCTATATTATATAAACTATCAGGTAAAAATTTATATAATCTAGTTAGAAGTTGGTCATAGATTTCATCTCTAACTCCCCAACTCAAGTCGTCTTTTTGTGGATTTATATTTGTTGATTCCTGTTCTATATCGTCCTCATCAAACCACATCTCAACTAATTTAACAATTTTAACATATACGGTTCCGTAAAATTTCACACCGTGACTAATTCTGTTCAAACTACCCATAGGTCCTATGCCATGAATTTTGTTATGTTTTTCTATAAAATCATCATCAATCTCATCTATATCAGTTTTTGAATCAAATTTGATTGTTATTTTGACTAGAACATCTTGACCCATCGCATCAACATCTTCAACTTCTAAAACGTTGTTCATATTGATTAACTTTTCAATTATCTTCTCAGCCTTTAACGACTTTTCTGTTTTTGCCATAACAATAAATATATCAATAATTGTTTGATATTTGAAGTTAGATTATATATCTTTGTTGAAACTTATTCGGTATGGCACATCCATTAGTTCACGCTAAGTCATCTGTAAAACAATTTGGAGGAAAACCTGAGGACTGCATCAAAATCCACGAATGGTTTGATGAAACTAAGGCTTGGTATGGACATTCTATCCATAGAGTTTTTCGTCATCATAGTGAGGGGATATTCGAATGTGAAAAAGTATTTGGTAGTTACTTTACCAACTCAGATGGTAAAATTGTATATACCAGATATATTGGTGAACAGCACGTAAAAGAAGATTGTAATAACTTCATACCATCGGCTAAGGATTGGATTGTTTGTTTAGAAAAAAATGAACGACCAATTTGGATGATGAAAACTATGAAAATCAATTTGGAGGATTAACAATATTTATAATAAAATTTTTTATGGAAGTAATTTTAACAGACGAACACAAAAAACTATTTAAGAGAGCCGCATTACTTGCCAAATCTTATAAACCTAAACGACCTGAAATTTATATGAGGTTTCAAGTTGAGCAAGGTGGTGGTTTAGAACAAGACTGGCACGGACCTGAATGTTCAGTTGAAACTGGAAGTGGTTCAAAAAATATAGATTATGATTCACTATATGATTTGGTTTTTGAATTTGTAGAGGATAATATGGATGTATTTTTTGAACCATTTAATCAACAAGATGGTGATTCTTGGGGTTCTATTTGGTGTGAATTTAATTACGAAGACAAAACATTAAATTTTGGTCATGATGTAAGTTATTATGAATCATCATATAGTGACCACGATGGTGAGGCTAAACAAGATATCGCACAAGCACTTATAAACTCCAAAAACGATTCAGATGACCTTAATGGTGATATTATCACTATGAAATTTGATGGTGGAGGTGATAGTGGGTATATTGAGGGTGAGGGTGAAAACGAATTGGGTGAATCGGTCACAATACCTTCAACATTTGAGGATTTCGGTTACAATCTTTTGGAAAAGTATTATGGTGGTTGGGAGAATAATGAGGGTGGTCATGGACAAATTCACCTAAACTTCTCTGAACCAGGTAAAGTTAGTTGGTCATTAGAAATGAATATGAATGGTGAAGAAGGTTATTCTGACAACTATGATTTTGATGTTAAGTTAGATTTCTAAACTCAACATATATAAAAAACAAAACCCCTCTTTTTTGGAGGGGTTTTTTGTTATTTAAGGTTTTCTAATTTATAGACCGTTGTCTCAATTAGTTGTAGAACATTGTCAATTTGATTTTGAATGTAACTTTCTTTGATTGGTTGACGCAACATTTCAACATCCTCATCCAACTTTTTAAGAAAATTGATAACTTCCTCAGGTGTTGAATAATCTCTAACTTCGAATAATCTATATCCTTTTTGAATACCGTATTTACCCTGATATGATTCTACAATTCCATCCACAATTGCAGGAATTCCATCATAATATTCGTTAAGTGCGATATGTTCAGCATAAGATTGACTTTGCCAGTGATAAACTTGTGTTTGTTCTACCGAGAATCTTAATTTTGAAATCATTTCAACAAATGGATTTGATTCACCCATCATTTCTTGTTCAATAAGTCCTCTTTTTCTCATTTCGGACTCAACCATTTTTTTTAAATTTTTGTTTTCCATTTTTAATTAAATAATGCAATTGTTAATAAAGCCATAATTCCCACAATACTCAAAAGTACCACCATAAAATATAGAAGTAAAACGAAACTTAATAACTTATCTAAACCTAAATATAAAATTAACTTTATTTTTTCTTTTTTGGTGGGTTCTTGGATTGATTGAAATAACTCTATTTTTTTATTCAACTTGTGATTGATAAATAAAAAAATGAAGAAAAGTAAAATTAATCCGAATATCCAAGTTAATTTTAACATTATAGTTTTTAACTATAAATATTAGGATTAAGTGTAATATTAATTGATATTATTAATTCCTCCATCCAAATATTCTGAATCACCATAATCTTTGTCATATTCTGTTGCATAATCAATATCAACATAATCACTTCCTTCGTATCTAAAAAAATTATCTACAATTGCTTTCTTTTTTGAGTATGATTGAATGTCTTTTTGGTAGTAATATGTCACTATTTCTGAATAGGTTTTATAGTATTCAACGTCCAAATCTTTTAATTCAGGTAAAATTAAGTTTTCTATTGAAATTGTATTAGTTTGAAATTTTTGTTCATTAAGTTGTATAACTTCATAAACAAAACTTACATCTAAATTAAAATCTGTGTGAATACCAAGTTTTTTGATTGCCTTGTTCAAATCATCTAAATCAAAAGTGCCAGAACCTTGACTTTCATAAACCAATTTAGAAATTACTATGATTGTCTTTGGTGATAATTTGTCTATTTCTATGCTTCCCATGTTAATAAATATGCTATCTTCCCCCTTTTACACCGAAATTACTTCTTTGACTTGGAGAATTTCCTCTTGACCCACCAAAATTACTTCTTGTTCCTCCGTAATTTGTTCTTGGTTGATATGTTGACCTTGAAGGTTGGTTACTTGGTCGATAATTTGATTTTGGTCTTTCGTAATTTGGTCTAATCTGATTGGTTCTTTCTTGTCTTTGATATATAGTCCTTGTCGGTTCGTAAGTTTCTCTTTTATACTCAACTCTTTCAGGTTTTGTATAAGTTCTTGTTTCAGTATTACGACTTGGTGTGTTATATCTTTGTTCGTTATATATTCTTAAATCTTGTTTTGGTCTTTCATAACTTCTTTGAGAAAGGTTATCAGGTCTTTTTGGGGTATTACCTGAAAAGGTTTTTACAGGTTCAGGTTTTATTGAAGTATAGTTTGATTTGTTGTGAGCAATTTTTTGTAAATTAACCTGTGGTTGATTCAAACTCTTTTTCCAACTTTGAGTATTTTGTTTATAAAAAGGACTGTGACAACCTGGATTGAAATTATTAAATCCTTGATTAGGATGATAAAAGTAAGGATTAAAAGTGTAAGGGTGATACAGGTTATTATAATAAGACCAATTATTCAAATAATATGGATAATATCCATAGTTATTCCACCCATAATAATTCCAACTATTCCATCCCCAACTATTATAATAATTCCATCCGTTCCAAGAGTTCCAACCCCAATAACTAGTTGTCGGATACATCCAATAATAAAATCTTCTGTTTGGTCTCCACCAATACCAAGAGTAATAATCTACAAATGAAAATGTTGGTGTGTAATTTATGTAAACATTTTGAACATCGAATGGTTCATCATAAAAGTCATTTACAATTACTTGTTCTGACACAGATGTGTATTGGTATGGTGATTGTCCCGTTACGTTATAAAACGAGCAAGATGTCATAAAAATGACTAACAGAAGGTAGAATATAGTTTTCATAAGAATAATTTTTTTCATAGATATCAATTAGTATTCCAAATTATCTTAGATGTTCTGGTACGAAAATCCATATGTCCTGCTCAACCTGACCTGATAATATTTGTGAACGAAACAAGTCATCAATATCTCTTCTTAATGATTTGAATTTTGTTTTGGTTTTCTTTTCAAACTCATCTAAAGGGACTTTATATTGATTTTTTGGAAAGAGTTTTGGGTCATCTAATATTTTTAATATATCGTCATTCACATATAAATGAACATAATACACATCACCGTGTGCTGTTTCATAATGATATGGAATATCTATTTTTGATATCCAATCATATTTGAGTTTTAATACAACGTTTAACAATTTATCTAAATGTGTGTAACCCATAATTTATTACATAAATATCTATGGGTCACTTAAATTCAGATATCTATGCTCCCTCCATTACGAAACACTCTTTCATATCTTTGGTATATAATTCTGTTCCATCGTGAACGAATACATACCCATCAATAATGTCTGTTCCTAAAAATTGACCAATCTCTTGATTATGATTGTCGTAAAGTGTTATTCCTATTGGGTTGGGTGAAAAATTTGCGATGTAACTATACAGGGGAATCGAATCCATAAAGGTGGTTTTAATGTTTATTGACTGAGCAAATGGTTTAATATGATTAATTGAATGATTAATACTACCACACCGATGCTAGTCCGCAATAATTCCATTCTGAATTTATATTTTGATAATTTATCTTCCAAGTTATCTTTCATTTCTGAATTTGATTAGGTTGATTATTTATATATATCTCGGAGATTTAGTTTTCATTTCTTTTTAAGAAATCTTCTATTTCTTCTCTTGTCACATTAATTGATTTTGGTCCAAGTTCCTCAACAAATTTATCACGAAGTTCGATTGGAATTGGAATAGTTGACAGTTTGAGATTAACTTGACCTTCAGTTGAGTTTTTCTCGTCTTTTTCAAAGAAATAAACTGTGGTGTGAGTTTCTTTTTCTGTTTGAAGTCCTAAAAGGTCGGTTTTGGAATTTGTATTTTTGTTATTAACTTCTTCAAAAAGACCTCTCACCAACATACCTTTTTCACCTTTAACTTTATAATTTTCAGGATTATCAAGAATCTTATCAAGTTTTTCGTGTAATTGTTTTCTTAAAATTAATTCTTCATTTTTTTCGGCATCTTCAATCATAGATGGATTACCCAAACCATAGATGTATTGGTCTTGCGAGAATACAGGAGAAAATTCTAAGACAATTTTCTTTTTTGGTTCAAAAGTTTGTTGGTCATAAATAGTTGGTGTAATACAAGCACCTTCTAATACAGGTTCGTGTAATTTCTTGGGGTCAAACATTTCAGGTGTAAGTGCTAATGATAACAAATAACACTTTCCTTTGAATGTGTGTTTATCCTCAGTATTTACTTTATACATCTTTGGGTGGATTACTTCTCCGAGTTCATTTTGATTAACTGGATGTTTCATTATAACCAATTCTTCACATTCGGCAAACTCTTCTGTTTGCAAAATTCGGTCTTTGAATTGTTCTAATTCTTCTCCGTAAATTGTTTCATTAGTAATTCCAAATTTGTCCTTTGGTCTAATAAATTCTCCTGATGTGAGAATTTCTGTTAATAATTCTTGTAATTTCATAATTAATTTAATCTTATACCGAAAAACCACAGGTCAATTCTGAAAAACCAAGTTCCATAGTGTTTTCCAAAACCAATCCGCAGCATTCGGTTTTGTTTATCCAAATTTATTTTTGTTAGTTCCATTTTTCAGTATCGTCCAATCCATCTGATAATGTGACATCCCACTCCTTTAGTTCATCAATCTCAGGTTCCCAAACTTCGGTTAACCATTCATCAAATGAGTAAGTTGAGGTTGGTACCTCCTTCAAATAGTTTTCGTATTGCGTTTCAAGTTTTGCCATAATACAAAATATATTAATTTATTGTTTAATGTTCAATACCCACCTTATCAAGGCATTCATCTGATGTTGAGCATTTTGCTCACAAATTATTTCTTTAATTTGGTCATTAGTTAGGTCTGGCGAATTTTCTATAAGACCCATCAAGTATTCAGTATGTTTTAACATTTCGTCATACTTTTGTTTGATTTCTAATTCTGTTTTCATAATTTATGTGTTCCATTTGTTAAACTCACTCCGTGTCTGAATCCAATTATAAAGTCATTTATTTCTTCTTCTGAGAAATTTGACAAAATTGACCCCACAGCAATTCCAACTTCATTTCCTATGTCTGATATGTCCCCATTATTGTATGGCACACTATCTAACTTGGAGGCTATAAGTTTAAGGGTTCTTTGAAAATCTGTTTCTTGTTCCATGATTAATTTGATAAAGGTGCTTTAATTGTTGGATGTGATTGATAGTTTTCTATAATAAAACAAGTAGGTGACCATATATGTAGATTATCCAGTATAGATATTTCTTTACCGATTGCTGGTTCAAAAATATTTAATTTAGGCAACTCATAAGGTGTTCTACTAATCTGTTCCTTAGCCTGTTCAACATGGTTACTATAAAGGTGTACATCACCTAAGTTTCCAATCAATTCATCAGGTACCATGTTTACTTCTTTGGCAATGATTTCAAGTAGCAAACCATAAGAAGCAATATTGAATGGTAAACCTAAGAATGTATCTACTGAACGCTGATTCCACATTAAAGAGATTGCTCGTCTAGGTGTATCCCAAGTATCTAAAACTTTGTGAACATCTTCATCAGTATCAAAATGAGAATCAAATCCAGGTATTATTTCTGTATTAGTTTCTGCTATTAGTATTCTTTCGTTAACAATCAACTCTCTTGTATAAACTTGAAATCCATAATGACAAGGAGGAAGAACTTGATTTGGTAAATCTGCGGGATTCCAGGCTGAGACAAGTAGTCGTCTTGAATCTGGATTTGTTTTAAGGTCGTTGATTAGGGTTGCGATTTGGTCTATATACAATTCATCTTTATTAAAATCTTTTAACGAACACCAACCTTCATCATTTTTCCAAACATCATCTTCAACAATAAATGAATCACTCTTTTTCCAACTTCTCCACTGCTTCCCATAAATTGGTCCGAGGTCGCCCCACTTCTCTTCCCACTCTTTATCTGTTTTGATTTTATTGATAAAATCCTCTTTGCTATACGGAATCTTTACTTCAGGACTATTTACATATCTCTTATAAGCATCACCATCCCAAATATGACAATCATTATCAACAAGGTATTTGATGTTTGTATCACCTTTTAAAAACCATAGTAATTCAGTTACCATAGTTTTCCAAGCCATTTTCTTGGTTGTAATTAGTGGAAACCCATCAGACATTTTATGACGGATTTGTCTGCCAAACACTGAAATGGTACCAGTTCCTGTGCGGTCTTTCTTCTCAACTCCATTGTCAAGTATGTCTTGTAGGAGTGCTTGGTATTGCTTATCGATGTTATTCATATTCAATTTCAAATGTGTCAGGGTCTATTCTTTTTATTCTTTTACCCCCAGATAAATCGATAACATTATCATCGGGTATTCTATTTTTAATGATAATATCTTTTAATTCCTGAGCCATATCAGGATTGTTTAGAATTTCATCACGAATTTCTTCGTGTTTACGAGCCAATTCTTTACCTTGTTCTATTAGTTTATTTATATCATTCATAACTTTCTATTGTTTTGGATTCAGGACATTCTCAATAATTTCAACCATTTCATCAAATGTAACCCCATTTTTATCAGCCTCACTTTGAATAAAGTGTGTAGTTAAGTGAATGTAATTGGCTTTGGGTGTTCTATCAATTTCTTGGGATGCCTTTAAAAGTTTAGAGATTAATTCTTTACTCATACAAATGTGGATTATTTTCTAAAATGGTGGTAATTGCTCCAACTATTTCTTCAGGACCAAATGAAGTCTTCCAATCACATTCCTCTGTAACTTGTTCAACCCACTCCATATAGAGTTTGTATAGTTCTTCTCTATTGATTTTCATTCTATTACTGACTTCTTCCCACTCTTTATGTTCGTCATCACCAACCAACTCATAGTATTTACCATCTTTTTCCCAAATACAATCCCAATTTTCTTTCATTTCAGAATTATCAGGATATGCTTTACCTGATTGGTCGTAATTAAGATTTCCTTTTTTAATTTCTCTGTTCATAACTTAATCTTCCAAATTTAAACCATAACCATTAAGTATGTCTCGGATTTCTTCACGAACTTTATCGGCAAAATCGATTTCTTCTGATGTTGCTTCTTGGTTGTTACTTGAAAATTTAATACCGTGTTTTGTGACCGTGCGAAGTTTTTGGTCCAAGTCCCACATAGACATCTTCCATTTCATGGCGTCCAATGCAACTCTTGCATCTTGTGACTCTTCGACTGAATCAAATTCTAAAATTACTTTTCCCATGTTTTGTTTATTTTGAAGGTTCGTAAAATTCAAATGTTTTGTTATTGTAAGTTAAAACAAATTTCTTTACTGGTGTTGGTTCCCAATATTCGTCATCAAAGTTAGGTAAAATTTTTGGATTATATTCAAATCCTGTCTCAAAATTATTTCCATACCAAATTTTGTATCTTTCTTCGTCTGATAACAACTCAACTTTGAAGTCCACGCCCCACATATGAGCGAAAGAAAAACGACTTCTAATTTTATTCAAAAATTCTTGATATGTCAAATCGCACTCATCCAATAAAACAAAAGGTTCTGACTTATGTTCTTTCAGATAAACTTCATATGCTGGTTTCAAATGATTTTCAAAATCTTCTTGTGTCATAAATTCAAATTTTATCTAACAATTTCAATCCTATTTGCATCCATGTAGAAGGGTTGACTCCGTTAGGTATAAACAATACTATTCCTATCAAACTAAATGTAAGTAAAATTGTTAATAACATCCAAGTCACAAATAATCCTGTTGGTTTCATTTTTTGTGTAATCGACCATCCAATCCATAATAGAATGGATAATCATTTTTTTTTAATTTTATGTTAGGAAATCCAAAAATATCATCTACTGTGATGACTTCTTGAATAGTTTTTATGCAATTACCTGACGTTACAGTCACAGTTAATGTATATTGTCCAACCTCTGAGTAATAATAAACAGGGTTCAAATCGTCATATCTTGGTTCACTTCCATCTCCAAAGTTCCACATTATTTGGTCATAATTTCCCGTTATGAATAATTGTGGTATGATACCAGGGTCGTCTATCCATACATAATTATTGGGTAATAACAAATCAAAATCAAATGGATTGTTATTAACTTCAAAATCAATAGTTTGTTCTCCTGTTTGATTATACCATTTATATTGGTAAGAACCGCTTTGAAGATTTGTTATGATTGTATCATCTACATTTTGAAATAATTCACCATACAAACGTAGTTCTTCTGACCATCTGTCATTTGGATTATGTACTATGATGGTGCCGCCTGAATCGCTTTCACAACCATTAATCACATCAATTTTGACAGGTGCTGATGTGTGAAATGTAAATCTATTTCCTGTTATCGGACCTTGACAAGTATACGGAAAACTAAATCTTTGGTCAGGAAATACTGAATCAGAAATGCTTGTTATTGTTCTTTCATAACCTAATGTGTCTTCTATTTCTATGACAAATAATCCAGTGTCAGGATTTGCAAATGTGTAAAGTTCTACCGATTTATCGTCAACTAATCTATCCCAAACCGTAATCGAATAACGAATATTTCCTATCTTGGTAACTAAATATAAATTGGATTGTCCTTGTAGGAACGGAGCATCACAACAATTATCAGCACCATCAGTACCAATACTATCAAATGCAATTATGCTTTGATGAGATATACCGAAATTATTGGTTATTGTAAGTCTTGTGTTTACTTCGATTGTTGGTTGACAAAATAAAATTGTTGGAAATAGAAGTAGTAATAGTAATCTCATAGTCATTTTGTTTTTAGAATTCTTCGCATATAAAATAGGTGAAAAATTGAAATAAGTAAAACCGAGATTAGTTCAAAATAGTAAATAGAGAAAAATACAATCGGAGTCGCAAGTAATATCAAAAATCCAAATCCCCTGAACCTTTTGTCTTTGAGTATTAGATAAGTTGAACTAGCAAAAAATAAATGAGCCGCGAATTGATGTATCTCACTAAAATCGTGACAATTAAAGTAAGTTAATATAAGAAGTGATAAACAGGGTATGAACCAAGTTTTGGATAATGTAACAAAACTTAATGATATGATTGTCAAACTAACAATAAAAAATAGTTTGGCGTCAGTAAAATAATAACTTGAAAATGAAGGTTTATCGAACCCTGCAATTAACCCTAAAAATAATGGTAGAAAAAGTCCAAGAAGTGTCCCCAACAAACTGAAATATTTTTGGAGGGGTTTCATAATATATCGTTTTTTATTTTCCTATTACTAAATCATCGTAATTCAACATTCCCATTCCTTTTTGGTCATCGGTTATCTCGTCATAGAAATAAGCCTTAACCACGGAAGTAATACTTTGGTCTGCTTGTGCAATTTTTGATTCCATCCAATCATCCAATTGTTCTCCTTCTTCTAATGCTTGCCACATTTCGTGAGCCATTGTAGCGATGGTAAATAGTTGTTGTTTTGCCATATAACTACCATCTTTGCTTTCGTTAACTGGTTTCATTTTATTAACCAATCTAGCAAGTTGTTCTTCAGAAATCATTATATTAACCATAGTATGTCCTTTCTTTATAAATAGTGTATAAAACAAAAAAAGGAGACCCGATGGTCCCCTTTTTAAATGAATTCAGAAGAATTTTTCCAAGAGTGTTTTTAGGTGAAAAATAACCCGAAGGTTAGATTTCGTTCATAGATAGATGCCCATATAGGGCGCGATTTAATTTAAATTATAGAAGTAACTCTTGAATTACTATCTGAAAAGAACGATTTAAGGAGAATATCGTAAGTGTTTTTTTAAATATACCAAATTATTTCGAAGTAACACTTAACTTACTACCTTAAAGTATAAGGTGACGAGAATGATGAACAGGGTGTTGTTTGTGAATTTATGAGAATTCCGACTTATCCATTTGTCTTGAAGTAACCCTAATCTTACTACGTCTATTTTTTAAAGAACTATGTGACAATATTAGTAAATCTTTTATCGCCAGTCAAGTGGGTTGATTATTTTTTTGAAAAATGGGGTGAATCAACCATTCACCCCATAACTAATCCCCATTAGATTTCTACTTTGCGGATTTTTTCGATGTGATGCATCGGGTTGAACTCTGATTTCGCAATGTCCTCAAACATAGAAAAACCATATCCGTAGTAGTATCTTACTTTTGGTCCCGCAATAGCCATTGTTCCGTAAGCGGCTAGGTCTATTGAATAGACATACGGGTCCCCAACTTTTTCAACATAACTCTTGTATCGAGAGTAAGTTGAACCTTCATTACACTCATTATCTGACAGAATGAATACTCTATCATACTTACGACCTGATGCTTCTGCCGTGCTCCACGCTTGTGCCAGTGAGGTTCCTCCCATTCCTTGAATGATAGATTTAGACAAACTGAACACATCAGAGTTTGTATTGTAAGAAACATACTCAGCGTGTGAACCGAAACGAATTACATCGGCGTTTACTGCCTTGGCGATTGTCATACCGATTAGTGATGCCTTGTCCAAACACGTAGATTTGTAACGTGACTTACCTTTAGGGTCATTGATTCCTGTGTTCATAGAACCTGACATATCAATCATTACAAGATTGTTACCTGTAAGTAACTCAGCAAGGTTCGGAATGGATTTTTCATAACCATCAAGTAACGCCTTTGAAACCTTACGAGAGTTTGAATCGTTAAATTCCGCAATTAAAACTTCGTTAGCCATATCTAATTGGTATGGCATTACCTTTCCGTTACGAATTGCCGCTTCGTCACTCAAAAGAGAACACAACTTATTGATAGTATCTCCGTCAGGTTTGTTCAACAGAATGTTACGGATGTTACGAACTGCCGCCAAGATACCAAGTTTGTTTTCGGTAAGTAACCCTTTCCAATTCTCAGACTTTGCCTCAGTAAGAACTTGTTTTGCTTCTTCTGTTGAGATTTTACCTTCACGAACCGCCTGAGCCACAATTTGTCCAGCATCTGACTGAGCAACTTCCCAAGTGTCAGCAGACACATTATAACCTTTAACGATGGCTTCAAATGTTGGAACAACCCTACCTTCGAATTCAACGGTGGCGTTTGAGTTTTCTTGTTTTGGATGAACCAAATTGAACAAATCCAAAATCGAACTCTTATACTTCAAAAGTGAGTATGTGTCAAGTTTCTCTAACGTAGAAGCAAAACCTTTTTTCATTGAGTTGGTGATTGACTTACCATTAAGGGCGGTAAAACAACTAACCATCTCACTCATATCATCAGGACGAAACACGGTGCCTCCTTTTTGAGATTTCTTATCCCAACCTGAGAAGAAACGTTTTGACCAGTCTTTACCGCTCATAAACGGAGCAAGATAAACTGCCGCCAAGTGATTAATACTTCTCATACCCTCACCAATACAACGAGAATACACGATACACTGAGCCACAAAGTATGGGTCCTCTTTACCACAGATATCTACAAGAGATTTCAACTCTTTCATAGTTTCTGTTTCTGAACGATAATATTGACTCTCGAGTTTTGAGGTGTTCAATAATGAAATAAGGCGGAGCCAATTTTCAATTGAATAAGCCTCGAACCCTTGAAGATTTGTCGTATCAGGTTTTGGAACTGCGTTTGATGCAACCAAGTTTTCTTTCGGTGCGGTGTTATCTAATTTTTCTACAACTGCGGAATTTCGGAACTTTGCCATATTAGTACAATTTTTTTTGACGAATTTGTTTAGAAAGTATAAGAATTGTGGTTTAAAAGGTCAAGAGGGTCAATTTACTTTTTTCATCCAAACCAACCACTTTTGATTTCGGTTGTAAACATTTGTATATTCTTGTGCCAAAATCTCACCATAATTGATTGGTCCTTCACTTAAAAACGCATTTATACTTCCAATAAATCTTGGAGTTTGTTTTAGTTCAAAATACCACAGATATCCACTTGGGTAAAACGAGTATTCGCAAGAAACACCATTATATTTTAGTTCGGTGTTATTAATGAATCTCAAAGTATCGGTGACTAACTCTGGGTCGGTCACGAAATATAAGGGTTGAAACTTATATATTACCCAAGTGGAACCAGCAAATTTAGGAATATCAGTAGTTGGTGGTTGGTTAATTTGATTATATGTCGGAGGGTCAATAGGGTCCTCTTTCTGACAAGATGTCATAAAACCCAAAATAACTGACAAAATGACAATAAACCTTTTCACAATTACTGTAACTTAATTTTTTCGCAGTTTGAATAAATCTGATTAATCATTTCCTTTTCGTCTGTTACCAACGAGCGGATTTTACCTGATACGAGTTCTACCATTTCGATGCGGGGTTGAGCGCCATCATAGTCGGTTCGTGACATTACCTCGAGTTCCGACAGGAGGTCATCACACATTTTTATTGCTTTTTGGATTGGGGTTTCCATATTAATTACAATTTACAATTTTAGAATATCCTTTGATGAATGTGTCACCGATAAAATAATTTACCTGTAAAACTTCTGGTTCGAACGAAAGTTCGTTATATAAATTCTCTGACCTCAACACATCTCCCTTTTTACATACATCAAAATCAAAAAACTCGTTTTCTTTTTGACCTTCAAATGTGCAAACAATCGTGATTTGGGTGTCTTTTTCAACAGTTATCATAGTTTATCGTTTTGGTTCTACAAATATAAGAACATTAAACGACAA
>Ga0129333_10001067_pt1 | contig 24444 bp, 31 predicted proteins | sample CPB6_08_DNA_FD_94474 | JGI IMG/M metagenome (GOLD analysis project Ga0129333, IMG submission 94474) | Freshwater to marine salinity gradient microbial communities from Chesapeake Bay, USA - CPBay_Sum_0.6_0.8_DNA | ecosystem: Environmental > Aquatic > Marine > Coastal | place: USA: Chesapeake...
ACTTCTTGCGACCAGCACACAAGCTGGACAGGGCATCTCGGAATCAATTGGACGCATGCAGGCAAGCCCATACAACACTGCTAATGCTTATGCCAATCTGGTTGCGCAGGCTCCCACGGTTGCTGCTAATCCAATTGCCGATTATGCGGCTGCTGCTGGTCTTTCTCCTGGGATGGCAGAACAGCAAGTTGCTTTGTCGCAGGCTCAAGGTGATGCTTACGCCAAGGCGATGCAGAATGCTATTGACCTGATGTCCACGTCTCAACAGCAGGCAAACGCTTCGCGTCTTGCCGACATTGGATTGATTGAAACTGGCGCAAAGCAGGACCTTGCCACCAATCAGCAGATGTTGCAGTTGGCTTTGGAGAAAGCTCGCATTGGTGATATCACTGGCCTGCAGCAGCAGAACCTTCAGAACGAATTGAATCTTCGTAACGCTTTGACAAGCCAGATCGGCAGCATCTTCCAAGGTCAGAATGTTGCGCCTGAGTCTATTCTCAAGTTGATTGAGGAAGCATTCAAGCGTATCAATACTAATCAGTGGAGCATGGTCTAATGGTTGATCCGAATAAGATTCTATCGTCCATTAGCGACCCGACGTTCCTGCTTGCCAATGGTTTGATTACTCCCCAGGAGTTGGTGGATACGATGAAGTATCTCACCTATCAGCCAGTGAGCACGGACTGGGAAGCGTTGATTCAGCAGAACCAGTTCTCTGATGGCAGTCCAATGGACGCTACGCTTGCACAGATTTACGATCAGATGCAAGCAAATGCATACGATCCTGACGCTATGCGTCTGTGGATTTTGCGCAATGCCGAAAGCATTGGTATCCCCATTGATGCGTACAATGGTGATATCACCAACCTCGGCAACGATGCCATTGATTCATACATGAAGAAAGTGGAGGAGTTCTATAAGCGTTTCTCCGCTTACTATGATGTCAATAGCGATCCTGGTTCTGGTGGTTATATTTATGACTCCACTACTGGCGACTGGTTGAAGCCGCTCGATGACGAGACGGCCAGGAAAAATCTTCGCGAGTCTGGCCTTGGTGGATTGTTTGCCCTGCCTGAAGTGTGGCGCATCATTCCAGATGCAGCCACCCAAGAGGAGGCAATGGCTCTCACCAAGCGCGCTGAACAACTTGCCGCTACGGCGACAGCCGAAGAAGATAAGATGTGGAGCGACATTGATCGCGCTGTCAAAACAACTCGCGCCAACTGGAAGGCGTATTCGGATAATAACGCACCGAACGTAACTAACGATATTGGTTCTACGACTGCTCCTTCGTCGGCGGAGTGGATGTATCCTTCGGAGTTGCCGAAGGGTGTACATCCGAATTCTCCTGCTGCCAAGGATTGGGCGAAGCGCAACCAAGCGGCAATGGCGAAGTATGCCGTTGACAAGGGCGCTCCCGCACCTAAGCCAAAGATTGATCCCGAGAAGATGGCTGCTGTTCGTCGTGCGTTGTATGACCCGAATGGTTACTTCGCCAAGCAGGCCGAGTATTATACGGCCAAGGGCGCGGCTTCTTTGAAGCAGCCTGCGATTAGCAAGCAGAAGCAGGAGGCCGCCGCTTTGAATAAGCAGGCAGCCGATAAGGCTTTGCTCGCATATCAGACTGGCAGTAGTCCAGTGTTGAATCTGATTGCCAATGCGCTTCCTACTGCTACTGCCGCACTTGGTGGTGGTGGTGGTGGTGGGGGCACTCCCGCACCTCGGATTCTTTCCGATCAAGAAATTCAGACGATGGCGAGTATGATCGCTGGAGGCATGCAGTAGTGGCAACATTCGAACAACTCCTTGCTATTTCTCAGGGAGCGGATCAGACCAGACTGACGGGGACGCGGTCGCAGCCCAAGCGTCCTGCCGTCATCAGCAACAAGGACATCTTTGGTCCTGTTACTGCACCAAACACGAGCATGCAGTCGTTTGGTCCTGGCGCTCAACAGAAGCAGCAGGGTGGTTGGGCTGGATTCATTGGCGATGTTCTCGAATCTCCTCTTGGTAAGGTGATTACCAAGGGTGGAGAACTTATCTCGTATCCTGGTCGTCTTGTCACGTCAACGGTTCAGGAAATTGCCGATCAGTTGGACTCCGATCCGAATACAAATGCTTCTTGGGATGATCTATTCAAGCAGGCTTCGGATCCGTCATTCGGTTTTGGTCGCGTTATTGGTGACTTGCTTCCCAAGAACAACTGGTTCGGTCGGGCAGGCAATAGGATCATTGGTTTTGCTGGTGACGTTATACTTGACCCGACCACCTACCTAACACTTGGTGCTGGCAAGGCTGTCACCGAGGGTGTGGAGATTGCTGGCAAGGCTGGGGCGCAGGCGCTAGCCGAGGCTGGCGCTAAGCGCGCAGCACGTGCAGTAGAGAAGAGTGGCAAGCGTGGACTGTCACTCGCCTCACAGGAAGGACGACTCGCTTTCGCTAATCGTCTTGCCGAGATCGGCGCTGATCCTGCTGTCGTCGTCAATGCTGGGCGCATGGGACGAGCCGCAGTGAAGGACGCCGACCTTCTTGCTAAGGCTGGCTACAGCCGTGCTGGCATTTATTGGATGGGCAAACGAGTGCCCATGACAACCAAGTTAGGCACGATTGCTGAGAACAGTTTGACGCGCGCCCGCGTTTGGTCTGGCGATCATCTCTTCAAGCGTTTGTCGTCTGTCTTTACTCCTCGTGATATGCAGATGTATCGCGTGCAAATTGCGCGAGGCATTCTTCCGAAGACAGAAGAGGGCGTAGATATTCTCAAGCTTGTTGTTTCGCGCAATGCTGAGCGCGCCGAACAGGGGACTGCTTCTCGTTTGGCCAAGATTGCTCGCAATCAGCTGATCCGCGACATCTCCGATGGCGAGATCGAAGCTGTTCGCGGAAGCGCCTACAAGTATCTTGATACTGCGGCCAAGGCCGCGCCTGGTTCTACTGCTGAGAAGGTTGCAAATAGTGTTCGCACCTTCTTGGATACATTGGGTAATGACGCTGTTACCACGGCAAAGAAGATGGATCCAGAAGCGCCGTTTGCCATGCGCGAAAACTACTTCCCTCACATCCCTGGCGAGAAAGCTATGGAGTGGTTGAGCAACGATGGAAGCACGCTTGCACTTACGGTGCGAGATCAGGTCTTCAATCCGTTTGATAATACTTCCGCTTGGAAAACTAGAATGTCAGTTGGCGACGACTTCTTCGGGAAGATCCTGACAGAAGAAGATGTTGCCGCTGGTATTGATGGCCTCAATAAGATTGGCCGAGAGTACGGTGGACTTGATTTTGATTTCTTCGAAACAGACCTGCCCACCATTCTTGAAAAGTACACAGACATGTACGCCAAGCAGAAGGGCATCCTTGCGCGTAAGCAATCAATGATTGATTCTGGCGTCTACAAGAAGCTGGACGAGATCATTGAAATCAACCCCGACATTGAACGCCATTTCTCTGACACTATTACTCGTACCGCCAAGGCTCGATCCGCTGCACGCAACAAGGCCATCAAGGATCTGAACGAGTTCACCAAGTTTGCTGAATCGTTTGTTAGTGGCAATCTTGATATTGCCGAACGCCAGTTGTCCGAGGTTGCTGGCAAGGTAACGTCCGCGCTTAGCGATGTTGCTGGTGCTGGGATTATCAAGGCACAAGCCGAGCGCGCCCTTGTCGCCGCTCGCGAAGCACTGCAGCAGAAGCAGTACGCTCTTGCCAATCTTGGTACTGAGGGCAACCCCATCATTTATGCGATGGAAGAACGATACAACGCCACGATCAGTAGGATCGCTGACATTGAGGAAGAGATCGCCCGCACTGGTACGGTGACGACGGAGATAATGGAGCGCATCCAAGCTATTGCTCCCGAAGTTGAATCCTTTGATAAGTATGAGCAGACGCTTATGCAGCGTGGCAACCTCATTACTGAGCAGTGGTATAGTATTGTTGCTGGAGAGAACCCTACTCGCAACGCAACACTCGCAGAGAATATTCGCAAGTCCCTCTTTGGCGAACCAAAGATTGAGGGAGGCATGCAGAAGCGTGTCTCTGGCGAACGTCCCATCATGCAGGACAAGGAACTTTTGCGTCAGGTGACGGAGGATTTTCGTCGCGAGAATAAGATTCCGAAGAAGAGGCGCCTGACACCTGCGCAGTATCAAGCTATTCGAGATAAGTATGAGTTGGCTGGCGGCAAGTTCGAAGAAGGATCTGTCGGCGTTCAGAATCAGAAGTGGTTCATTGATGCGCAAGGCGCTGCGCCTATTGACAAGAAAGATATTGTCAAGGCCATTGATCCTGATTCGATTCAGAATGTGTTGAATCGTTCTATTGCGGGCGAGGCATCTCTCAAGGAGATGCGCGCGACCGCGATGGCTTTGCTTATTGGACGCGATGACATCCAGCAGGAATTGCGCGCACGGTTGGAACGGATGCTTGTTGAGGCCGCGAAGGCTGATTCCTTTTATGCTGCGTTGCGCAAGCTCGAACGCACCAACAAGGGCAATATTTCTTTACGCAATTTGCTAACCAACTTTGGAAATGTTGAAGCCGCTATTACGGATGACATCCTGTCGTACACTTCGGCAAAGCGTTTCCTTGCGAACCTTGATCCTGATATGAATCCCAATCAATGGATCTCCCCAGAATTGTTGGCTAATATTATCAACTCGCCAGAGTATGATGGATTGAGTACCATTCTTGGAAAGTATGCGGCTACTGGCGACGACTTCCTTGATTATCAGAAACTTGCTGGCATGACATCTGGACTCGAATACGAAGATGTCGGCGGGATGGCCGTTCGCCGTCGTGATTGGAAAGAAGTTGGCGTAGTAGATGAGGGATTCAAGCCAGTCATGAATGACCTCGGCCAGGCTGGTGGCTTGTCCTACGGTGATCTCATCAATATTCTTACCAAGCATGTGAGCGATGTGCCTGGCAAACAGCATGAATACTTTGCCGCTGTTCAAAGTGTTATGACTGGTCAGTTGAAGAACGTCACAAATCGTCTTGAAGATAATGCTGTTGTCTACATGGACAATATTATTCGTTCTCTTGAATATGAACTTGGCAATATTCCATCGCCCGATGAGGTTGCCAATTATATTGATCGAGTCCTCAATGGCAAGATTGAGAAGAGTTCCATCCGCACCCGCACCCTGACGGGGCGGAGTGCGTACGATCCCTCCAATGAGGCCGAGAGCATCCGCGCCGTCATGAATGACATTCGCAAGAAGTTGCGTTCGCAGGAAGAAGTTGTCCTAAACGATTACTTTGGACAGGCTGACGTGCGCGCTATGCAGCGCGAGGTGCGTGCTGGCACTGCGACAAAGAGTTCGCTTGAGGCGGTCAAGGCGGAAGCAACCGAGAAGTTTATTCTCACTGGCAACGAAAGCATTGAACAGATACGCCAGCAAATGGCGGATACTCTGACGGATATTTATTTCCGTTCCGAAGTCAAGTTCCGTTTTGATCGTGTTGTTGACCACATGGCCAAGGAAGGTTATGTAGCCAACGAGGGCATGTTCCGTGCTGTTGTCAATGCTGTCGCACGTAATAGCGCCCAGCAGGTGCAGTTGGAGCAGCGTGCACTTACACGTGTTCAGTCAACAATGAGCAATGTTGTTGAATTGATTGAGAGTCAAGATTGGGTTGGGCGCGAAGGGAAGTTGTACGAGCGCATCAACGCTATCATTTCTGACGATACATTTGACAGCAGTCGTTCTACACAAATGATTTCACGCCTGAATGGACATGCTTCCGCTGGTGAGATCCTTGAAGAATACAAACTATATGGTGGCGCTAGAGGCGATAGTGGTTATGTCCGCAAGCGTCGCTTGTTGACCGCACGGCTCAAGGAGCCGATGCTCACTGATGCCGAACGCATTCAACTTCAGAAGGAACTGGACGCAATCCCCTCTAAGGAGAAGATTGCTGCCAAGAAGAAGTCGTTGAAGAAGGGCAAGATCCTTGATTGGTGGAAGGCCAACATCGATCCGATTGCCACATCGTTGAATGACCAGCAGATTGCCTCGACATTGGGGGAATACTCCAAGATCCGTACTGGCTCTGGTCGTCTTGCGCCCGATGCCTCTGTCACGGAGATGAAGCGTTGGGCCGAGCAGACATCCACCAAGGCTGGCAAGGCTGGACGCGAACTGCGCAATAGGACTGGCTGGCTTGTCGATGCCAGCGATCCTTACGTTGACGTGCGAAAGCTCACTTACACTGGCAGTAGCGTTCAGGATCTTCCTGGCATGTACGCCGAAAGTTTGGTTTACGGCGCCGAACGTCTTGAGAATGCCAATAAGGTCTTCCGTGAGTTGCTAGCCGATGCTGCAGCCAAGGATCTGAGCATTGATGAGTTCATCTATTCCATCAAGTATGGTGAACATAGCGGTGATGTTGAGGTATGGAACTATCGTCAGATGGTTCTCAATGAGGCGCTGAAGGCTCCGAAGGGGGCAAAGATTGATTACCTGATTGATGTCATGGGCAAGCAGGAAATCAAGGAAGTTCAGGCTTTGCGTGATATTCACTACAAGATTGAGGAGATGAAGAACACTCCTGAATATTTACGCGCTCTCGTCCGACAGGACGAACAGAATGTTATTGCTACGTTGCTTCCCTATTCGATGGATGGGCAGACGACGCTCATGCATCAGCGTCCTCGTCATCTTGTTGCGCGCGATCAGTTCAACTCTGGTGAAATTGTGTACGCAAGGAAGGGCGATGCCAACTACGGCATCTATAGACAGAAGAGTCTTGCCAATATTGAACAAGCCAAGGCGAGAACCAAGGCCGACAAGGCTAGGTCAAAGGTCAATACAGCCGATCCCGACGTGAGCGAGGACATCCTGCGGGAATGGGCAATGAAAGCCGACGAAGCAGAAGCGCAAGCGGCAATCAAGTACGAAATCTATAAGCGCATTGAACAGATGGCTAACGCCGATGTTCCGTTGGACGGATCGGACTTCACTCTTGTCAAGAATGCTGCTGAATTTCAAGAGGGCTATACATATTATTCTGTACGCGCTGACAGCATTGCCCAGGCAACTGATATTTCAAAGAGGATGAAGGAAGCGGCAAAGGCTGGCAACATCCAAGAAGCAGAAGCTTTGCGTCGTATTCGCGAGGGAATTCTTATCCCCATTCTCGAAGCAGATCCAGTTCCTTTGACCGTCAAGACTGCAACTGGCGAGTCCATTGAGGTTTCTTTTCAGCCTTGGGAAATTGAAATGTTGTTCAATTTCCACGGAGACACTAAGTTGCTGGAAGAAAACTTCTGGACATCGGTGCAGAAGTTGCGTGAAGGCAAGGAACAGTTTGGCAGATTTACTGCCGAGCAGGTGCGTGATTATGCCGAGTTCATGCGCAAGTATGCTCCAGAGAGTAGGTCTTGGGATTACTCTGGCAACGCCAAGTTGGAAGACGAGGTAAGATCAACTGCCTTGCGTATCGCTCGCAGTCAGGGCATGTCTAGGGAAGATGGCACCAAGTACGCGGATAGCGTGGTTGAACAATCGCGTATCAAGTACGCGAATGCGCGAGAGATCATGCTATCTGACATGGCCGCCAAGAAAGCCAGCAAGAAGAATGTTGTAGAAGGACTGCAGGTACAGGCAGAGCGTTCTGCTACTGTTCTTGCTGGTGCCACTGCGACTCGCGCTGAGCGCGATGCCGCATTGCAGAAGATTCATTGGATTGCAGAAGCAATTGGTCGCGGTGAATTGACTGCCGAGGACATCAGCAATTCTGTTCAGTTGACCGCTCGAATCAATAGTGATTCTGTTTATCCTGTTACCGAGAACTTTAGGCGTTGGCGGCAGAACTACATTGATGATATTTGGAAGTTCTCGCAAGAGAAGCGTTATCTTGATGACGTTGCGGAACTTGGCGCTTCCGCCGAAGCAAAGGCGTACAGGATCGCCGTCAGGGACACAAACAAGGTTGTGTCTAGTGTCATGGAGATGCGCGCCGAAGCTCGTCGCGCGTGGGGTGACGTGCATGCGCCGCTACCCAATGCTCCGTATGGATACAAGCCTTTTGATTTGCCAGCATACAATAAGTTCTACAAGAATGAGCTTGATCGACTCATCAAGTCTGGTGTCAGCGGTGGAGAAGCCGAGGTGCAGGCACGCGCGTTTGCGCGCGATGCCGCCTATAAGGTTCCATACGAGAAGCCTGTTGTCGGTGTTGCTGGTGCACAGCATACGGTCGACAAGCTGAACGATGAGGTCATCAAGAATCTGGAAGCAATTACCCGCACGACTAATGGCGAGTATGACGCCATGGCACGCTATTCGTCGCTGCGCGGGGAGGGAAAGAGTATTGCCGAAGCCGTTGATGTTATTTCCAGTGAGGTGCTACGCCGACATCCAGATGGCGAAACTCTTGTGACTGCATCAGCGTTGAGCGATATTGCTTTCAGGCGTTCTGCATTGGCTGCGGAGAATGGTTTCTTACGTTCCATTCTTGAGGGCGAGACATTCAATTTGTTTGGCGTCACTCTCACGAAGGGCGATGTCCTGAATAGCGTCCATAGTACGCTCATCGAAGATGCCAAGAAGTTGGCTAAGGAATTGAAGTTGCTTCGTGGTGAGGATTTGAAGGCCATGCGCAAACTTCAGACTCCTCTTATCAAGGATGCAACTGACGCCGAGAAGGTATTGCTTGGCGCTGAAGATACTCTGCTCAAGGCGGCACAGAAGTTTGATGCCGCCAAGACGATCATGCTGGATGCGCAGTCTCATGCCAAGTCTGTTATCCCAGGATTGAAGGACAAGGTTGATGCGCTTCGCTCCATCCTTGAAAGGCTGCAGCGTGCCAAGGGGGCGATGAATATTGATGATATCGCCAAGCGCCAGGATCTTCAAGAGTGGATGGACGAGTCCGAAGATTTGCTGCGCGAGATTGGTATTGTCAACATTCCCGAACGAGCCAACATGCCTGCTATCGATTTGAATAATGTTGCTGCTTCGTACACGGAGAACATGGCAACTATTCAGAAGTTCCAGAAGCATGGTCAGCCGACCAAGGATTACGAGAAGTTCTTGAAGTTGAAAGCCAATTACCTCAATGCCGTGTCCGAGTTTACTTTCCGTGATCGTGAGGCAGCAGTTGCCGAAGCGATGATGTTGAACCTGAAGGACGGCTACTGGGGCAAGCAGGTTGTCAAGCAGTTGAACGAAGGTCTTGTGTCGCTTGAGAAGATTGGCTTGCCTTCGTATCAGGCTTCTAGGGAACTGGAAGAAGCATCGCGCAACATGGCGCAGATGCTTGACCCCGCATTCGTGCGTAGCATCAACAGGGTTATTGGCAAGTACACGGCATTCTTCAAGTCGTATGCTACGTCGACACCTGGATTCGTTGTACGTAATGCCATGCAGAACACGTTCATGGTCACTGCCGCTGGCGCCGATCCTCGCAACATGCTTCGTGGACTCGAACTGTATCGTCAGTTCTCTCGTGCAGTTGAGGAAGGAACCCACGAAGCTTGGCTTCTCGGGTTGAAGGAAGGCGAACGCGAACAGGTGGCCCTGGCCATCAAGGCAATGGATGCTTCTGGTTATGGACGCACGACAGACGCGTTCACAATGTGGAAGCCCAAGCGCAAGGGCGTTATTGACAACAAGTACACTCGCGTGTTCCGTACGAGAAACGAAGCCGTTGAAGGTAGCGCACGCTTCATGCTTGCCTACGACTCGGTTATCAAGGGCGCTGATCTCAATCAGGCTACTGCTCGCGTCAAGCGTTATCTGTTTGACTACACGGACATCGGTACTGGTGACTCTGTTATGCGCACATTCGTGCCATTCTGGTTCTGGATGTCACGCAACTTGCCGTTGCAGATTGTCAACCAGTGGACCAACCCACGGGCATACAACATCTACAATCATGCCATGCATGCCATTGGAATGGACGATAGTGAAGACAGGTTCCTGCCGTCTTGGATGCGCGAGCAAGGTGCTGTCAAGGTGGGCGACAATCTCTATGTGATGATGGACATGGGTTTCAACCGTGTTGGTCAGCAGTTTGAGGAACTCAAGGATCCCGCTCGCCTATTGTCGTACGCTAACCCAATTATGCGCCTTCCGTTTGAAACGATCTTTGGTGATAGGAAGTTCTATCGCAATACGCAGTTCAAGGATAAGGATCAACAGACCATCGGTGGACCGCTGTCCCCCGCTGTCCAGTTGCTGGCCGAGATGCTGTTCCAAGGACGCGATCTTCCAAGTGGTGAGCGTGGTTCGTCGGAACGTTTCAACTACGCTGCTCAGAACTTGATCCCTATTCTCGGTCAGGTGGAGCGCATCATGCCCTCAACGGAAGACAACGAGAAGAGGCAGGTATCCAACATCCTTGGTTATCTCGGCATCCCGTTGCGTCAGGTCACGGAAGATCAGCGCGACGCCGAGCGTCGCCGTCAGGCTGGAGCGAGACGATGAAGTTGTGGCGTGGGAAGCGGAAGTACACGGGCTTTGATCGTCAGGCGAGCGCCAAGCGTGTTGGCGTTCAGCGGCTGATCGATTACGTATTGTTCTTGAATGCTGGCAAGATCAAGAACCTTGGCTCGTACATGGTGCGAGACATGAAGGGGAAGCCTGGGAAGCCCAGCGTCCACTCTACGGGGCGGGCTGTGGATTTCGGTTACGCCAACCGTGAAGACGGATTGGCGTTGGCGGATTTCTTCATCCGCAACTGGGAAGCATTGGGCGTTGAACTTATTGTCGACTACTACCCCAGCCCTTATGGGCGGGGTTGGAATGTCACCCGTCTTGGGTGGGCTGACTACAAGAAGCCGACAGTAAGCGGCGCGCCTGGCGGTCGCTGGATCCATGTGGAGTTCAGCAACGAGATTGCAGACGACGCCGCTTACATCGACTTCGTATTCAAACTACTACTGGCTTAGTCCTCTTCTCCGTGCACCGCCGCGTCCAAGGACTTGGCGATTGCGTGAACGATCATCATCATGTCAAGGAACGCAGACAGATCGCCATCTGCTGCTTGGCCGTACTTCTCTAGGAAGTCAAGTGCTCCTTGACGGGAGACAACGAGGGTGAGTTCGTACATGGTGTCGTGGTCTCGTTCAATCTTGCGTGCGATTGCTTCGAGTTCTTCCATGTCGTTGGGGTCGAATCCTTCCATGTCACTCATGACGATGCCTGCCTTCCATGAAGCTTTCAATGAACACTTCGTTGATGGCGTCTTTGGCATCATCGATACGGCGGATAAGGGACATGCGCACACCTCTTTGTTTCATGGTGGTGCGCACTACTTCCAGATGATTGAGGATGGATGCGTAGTCACTCTTTTTCAAGGACGACACCCAGCCCTTCGGAGATGCTGTCTGCCATGGCGATGATCTCTTGCATGATCTCATCGTTCTCTTTGGACAGATAGAGGACGGTTGCTAGTCCGAGTGCTGCGATGTCTCGCAGATCGAGCATGCTTGCTGCCACCTCTTTGGTGATCTCGGGCGTGTCTTTCTTCTTGCTCACTTGTCCTCCTTCAGGTCAAGGTTGAATAGATCCATGTGAAGCATCTCGGAGATAACCGAGTAGCCAACGAGGTCACGCCATGTGTCCTCTAGTGTTTCGTTGCTGGGGCTTTCACCGCTCTTGATGAGCGTGTTCAGCCGTGCCAACTTGTCGCAGATGCGGATGGCTACACCTACAAGACCGAAGGCGTTGATGTTGTCGTGCCCGTAGTCATGCTGTTTGGATACGAGCAGTTCGTGCATGTCGGCTAGGTTCCAGTTGCCGTCATACATCATCTGGCATACAGCCCAGTTGGCGATGTCAAGGATCGCCAGTCTGTCGATGTCTTCCCTGTCTCGTACATTGCGGGCAAGCCTACGGCTTGTCGCATTCAGGCTAGTGAGCGACGCTTCCAGCGGCGAGGAGAAGTGATCCCACTCTTCAAGGATTGCGTACGCTGCATCATCCCAGTTGTCGTACATCTTGTACCTCATGTTGATCGAATGGTTGGTAGCTAGCATGCGTTCCAGTTCTGCCATAGCACGGCGAGCGAGTCGCCATGCGTGAGGCTTGCTGACACCGAGACGCTTGCCTAGTTTGCTGTAGGAGATTCCTTCGTAGAAGATTGCTTCCACACAGAAGCGTGACTGAGGATCAAGTTTATCAACTGCGTCCTGCACTGCGTCAATGTGGCTACGGTCAAACGATTCATGTCTCTCCCCGTACTGTAGTAGCCATTCGCTCTCGTTGCGGGGAACGGCAGGCAGAAGGTCTGGGTCAAGAGGCATGGCGTATCGGCTCCGTAGGGAAGTCTTCAATGGATAGAGCGAAGTACGGTTGCTGGTTGTCGGGGAACCTGTCCACTGTCGCATGCTTGTGACATGAGCGCAGCCAGTCCACGAGCGAGGCATCCCAGTACCTTTTGCGTGACGAGTCGTAGATCCACATGCGGATTGGTCCGATGCACTGCCATGTCTGTAGTGCTGAAGCCTTGTTGAGTTTCAGTTTGAGCGTGCCGTCACCTCGTGACGCCACGCCCATCACTTCGTATAGGCAGTCGGGGACCATGAAGTCGGGGGCGTAACGCATGGCGTCAGCCATGCCACGCACATCGAAGTTTGGTCTGTTCAATCCGACACGGTGGGCGTACGGATGGATGACAAGGAATGCTGTCTCTGCCGTGTCGCCCATCGTCCCGTAGCGTCCGCTCCAGTTCTTATCTTTGAATGCGTTCATGCTTTGATCGCCGTGATCTTGACGACTTGTGAGTCGTCGTTCCATGCTACACCGTTGAGCGCATCGAGTATGGTCTTGACGTAGTTGTCAAGGTCGCCACGTAGTTTGCTCTTGATGTCAAGATCAATCCGTTCAACGATGACAGCAGTGCCTTCGTTGTCGAATACGAGATGTACTGCTACCTCGCCTTCAAAGATTGGTCCGTCCCAGCATGCGGCAATCTCTTTCTCCGCCTGGACTGTTGTCTTCGGCGTGTATGCGTAAGCTTTGCCTCCACGCTGTGTTACGCGTGGTCGTTCCTTCGGGTGTGGTCGTCCTTCTATGAAGATTGAATGCGACCGTACGCTCGAACCAGTAACTTCTCCAGTTCCACGTGACCCCTTGCTCCTCTTGCCATGTACTTGCCCCATCGCAGATCAGCGTCCTCCAAGATTCTAAGTGCGTCGGATGGATGAATGCCCGCTTGCCTGCACTCATAGGCAAGACGAACAAGTGTGGTGGAACGGTCACGACCCTCTAGCGGACCGTCACGATAAATCGCTCGGCCTGCCACGGATAGTGATCTTACCGTAGATACCAAGTCTGCTGACGGCTCGCCGTATTGGCGGGTGTCCATGACGGGTGGCTTGTACATGCTGGCGATCTGTGCGATCTTCTCGCCCGACACCCGTTCGGCTAACGCCTCCGTGACGAACACATCAAAGGCGATAGGTGTGCCTTCTCGTGTAATCATGACGCGTTGTCCTGAACCGATGTTGGGGTAGGGGAGGCGCACATAGTTGCCAACCTGTCCACGGTCTAGGTGTTCTTGTTTGGGGTTGACTTCCTTGGGTTGTAGGTCAATCACTTTGTGGGCGGCGAGGAACATGCGTCGCATGTCCCGTGCTGACACAAGTTCTTGTGCGAACACCCACACGTGGTAGCCCCTGCGCGTCTTCTCCACCCATGCCTTGACGCCGACATGTTGGAGTGCGTCGGACAGTATCCATGCGTGTGCTGGCTCGTCGTAGTCGATGTCACTACAGCCCCATACGCATAGCGTCTTGCCCGATGATGTGACGCAGGGATACACACCGATGTGTGGTCCTTCCCCAAGGTGGTGTGCGAATGCCTCTTCGGTCAGGGGTTCACGCACACAGCCACCGTCCCATGAGCCGTAGCAATCGCCACGACCACGGAACAGGGTAACGAAATCGCTCACCTTGTCCTCGGCAATCATGTCATCTTCCGTGTTCTGTCAGGAACTGCCGTGGCAGTTCTCCATCACGGAGACGAGAGAGACGACCCGTGCCTTGCTCAATCTCAAAGTCGATGTCGTCAAGCAGGTTGCCTGCTGGACGCTTGTTCTTCACGAGGTTGAGTGTCAGCGTGTGGGCGTGGATACGAGCGTTGTAGCGAAGCAGATCAAGTTGCTCCATGGTGCGCTCGCTAGCGGTAGACTTGTCCAGCTTCGCCTCTAGTTCACGGATCTGTGATTCAATCTCAAACCGCTTGCGTCGCACACCGATGATGTGTGTCGCCTGCTGTTCACCACCGAACGAACCTGATGAGATCGTCATGCGTCGTCCGTCAGCACCCGATGAACGGGAAGTCTGATGGAGTACCAGCATCGGCACATCGTGCCTACGACCCCACGCTTTGAGCGTGTTCGCTTTGGAGGGGACATCCTCACCGCCACCCTGTAGCAGTTCAAGATAGTCAAACACTACGAGGTCGGGCTTCTGACCCCACACATCGCACACCTCGCCCATCGCTTTCTCCATGTCCGATAGAGCCATAGGCTGATCGAACACGGCAAGGTTAGGGAAGTATTCGTTCGCTGTTTCTTGAAGCAGATTGATGGCATGCCCATCATCTGCGGCCACAAGTTTCTCCAACTCGAATGCGTTGATGCCATGGACAACACAAGCCAACTTGATGAGCACAAGAGGGCGCGGTTCGTCGGGGACGAAGTACACGACATTCTTGTTGTGGTTGGCTCGCAACATCTCCAACATCGTCAGCGTCTTACCTGAGTGGGAGTATCCGACTACGAGTGTCATCTCGCCTGGCGCTATGCCACGCATCTGATCGTCAAGATCAGCGAACCCCGTATACACGCGCTCATGCGGGGACTGCGCCCATCGCACGAACTCGTGTGCCGCTTCGTCAAGCGGACGGTAGTAGGTGTGTGGCTTGCTTTCCGCTGGCTCAATGGCAGGGGACTGTTCGTCCCCCGCCAAAGATGCCCAACGATCAGCGAGTTCGTCAGCGTTGACGAGCGTCACTTGCTGTTCTTGGGGGGCCAGAACGCCGCAGGCTCAACACCCTCAGGCGCGTCCGCCTGCTTGAACCAAGGGCGCTTCGTGCCGACAGCGGTGTCACGGTTATCCCACACGCGTCCCACGCCAGCCTTCTTACACGCCGACACGAGCCACGAGGGCAGGTCGCCGTGCTGAGTGCCAGCGACAACCACGTTGTCCACGACACGAGCCGCTGACAGGGTGTAGTTGGGGGTGCTGGTGGTTTCTTCCACCATGGTGGCTGTCGGGAAAGCATTCTGAACAATCGCCACGCCGTTAGCGGTCTGGAGTTTGTCGTTCACAAAGTTGAACGCCATCTCCCAGTCGGTGAGTGTTGCTTCCATGCTGTCCATGTTACGGGTCAGTTCAGCCGCGATCTTCGCCGCGACCTGCATGATGATGGACTGGTCCTTGCTAATCATTACTGATTCCCTTCAGGGTTGATGTCACTCGGTGACAGTTTGCTTCCTTTGCAGATAGACCACCATGAGCACCAAGTTTCCGAGCACAGGTAATGCGTGTCGTTCTTGGGCCATGAACTATCTGTACCGAGCAAGATCGTTGACCGAACGAACGGTCTAACAATCTCTCGTAGCCACTCGGTGTGGCTTTCGTTGCGGTGGACGGACACGATCTGTGCCTTTCCGCTACGAACCATAACGCCATACTTGAATGTTACAGGGAACTCCAGCCAGCCCATGGCTACTGCCGCTGACGCATACATCGTGGGCTGTACTGCCTGCGACTGCTTCTCCCTGGCGTTGTACTTGCGTCCCGCCGTCTTCCAATCCCACACTTCGGTTTCGGTCACGAGGTCAATCGTGCCCTTGCCGTACACCTTGACATTCTGATTGATGCTCGGTTCGTGGAACTCGTCAAGCAGGAACTCGAACTCTTTCTCCACAGCAACAACGCCCTTCACTTCGGGGGCGATGTTGCGTTCCCATTCAGCGATGAGTTCACGCACATGATCGTGGAGTTCCTCGTCGCTGTACTTGGTGCGCATGAACGGTTCGCTGAGCAGTTCGTTCAGCGTCTCATGCCCGATGGTCGTACCACCTGACCCACCGTTCAAGATGTGTGCGATGCCAGCGTGAACGGCAGTGCCAAGAATGGTTGCGTCGTTAGGCATGGACCATGCGGAACGAATGATGCCCTGCCTGCCACGCTCGGGACACATCATCGCATCACCAATCCATGATTGTCGGACATACACATTCAGCCCGTTGTCTGTCTGCTCAACTCTCATTCGTCAACTCCAATGTTCGGCGTCGCAGGTGCGACGCATAGGTCTTGGTCAGTTCCAATCCGTACTTCGATTGTAGATGAATGCGAACAGCGGTAGTGGTCGCACCCTCTATGAACATGCGCTGTACTTCCTTCATCTGTTCGGGAGTCATGAGCGTCTTGCGTTCGCTCTTGTTGCGCTTGCGCTCCTCATCAGACAGGACTTCTAACTTGTATTGGATTACATACTCGTCGTGCGCCATCGTCTGTGCGACAAGCAATTCGAGTATCGTCTCGTTCGTCCACGGTACACCAAGACCGAGGCGTTTAGCCATCGGTCGTGACAGCCAACCGTCAGACATCCAATCCGTCAGGATTGGTGCGGGTTCCGTGACGATGACATCACAGAGACAGTCGGGGTCATGACCTGAGACAGGACAGCGTGAAAGGTCTGACATTATTCTCCTTGTCTAGTTACTAGAACCACGGCGCTTCGGGCGCCGTGGTTACTGTATACCCCTAGCAACTTCTGACGAAGTTGAGTATAGCGAAACGGTTTGTCAACGCCTCTGAGCAGGGGTTAGAAACGACGATAGCCCCCACCGCAGGGGGAGTTGCGGTGAGGGCGTATCGTTACTTGCTGACGGGAACCATTCTTACCCAGCCACCCTTGTGTTTGATACAGGACGGCGGTTCAGATAGTACCACATGGGTTGTCAACTTCACCCCACATTTGGGGCAGACCCACTTGTCAGAACGGTTCATTAGGTGTGGGTTCAGGCACGAACCAGCGGACGAGGTTGATGATCTCAAGGAAATCGTCCACCCTGTCCGTGATGTCCTGCGGGATTTCGTTCACGAGATGACGCTTGCCTGTGTCGTTGTCAATCACCCAGTCAGCGCCACGCTCCGACCATTCCAGACGGTAGTCGCGCACATTCCCGTGCTCGTCAAAGTCCACATAGACGAGAGGTCCGTAGACCATCGTGTACTTGCTCACAGTATGCCAGCCTCCTGACTCAGACGCAGAAACTTGAGTGTCTCTGCGAAGGTTCCGTTGTTGTTCTCATCGTCCAGTTCGGGGAACGACATGTCCTCGCCTTGGAACTGTAATGCCATGCGCTCTCCTCCGTTGTGGAAGTGAATGAGGATGCGGACACGCTTCCGATTATCGTTGTTGTCCAAGTCGGTAGCCCACCCGTACATGAGCATCATCTCCTCGTTGAGATTACCACGAGGGGTGCGACGCACACAGGCGGGGAGCATGTCGTATGGATCGATGGACTCGTCGTCACGGCGATACCACTGAACGCCGTCAAGACAGAAGGTTCCGTTCTCTTGTGTGTCCCACGAGGGGCAGTGTTCCTGTACGAAGACAGTGAACAGTTCGGTGTTGGTAAGCATGATGTCTCCTTGTTGTGATTGTTGATTAGTAGTTGGCAAGAATGTCAAGCACATTGCGCTGGATAGCGGCAAGTGCGTTGAGTTCGGATAGGGCTTCACGACCAAGCTTGCTATCAGGACCACGCTCATTCACCTTGCGGTTGAGGTTGTCAATAGCGATACCGATGGTCTTATGTAGTGCGCTCACCTGATCGAAAGTGAGTTCCATGTTGAGTGTAGGTTCCATTATTCCTCGTTCCTGTTGTTGATGAGTCCAGCCTCAAAGCCGACATGATAAGAGAATACCATAAGTCCGACCACGATAGCGGCCCAACCTAAAGCAAGCATGAGTACCATTACAAACTCCTTTCTATTGCGTCTGCGATTACTTCCCATGTGTAGCCCGAGTCATTCATGTCACCGATGTCCCACTCCTGATAGTCGGAAGCCAACAGTTCGTCACCCTCAACTGTCTGAGTGACGGAGACAACGGGGGATGGCAAGGGTAAGTCTGCCCATTCCATGACGGAGAGAGGGAGAACACTGGCCTCGCCGTCATACTTGATGAACTTGTAGCGCTCGTTCATGAAGTCACTATCAACGGTGACCTCAACCTCCACGCCCTCGCTGACTGCGAGATCGCACAGTACGCCGAGAGCACAGAAGCATTTGACACCATTATCGATGACCGACAGTCGTTCGTCTCCTTTCTTGTAGTTGCCTGAACGCAGGGCTTCCACCCATAGTTTCTTGATGTACGGAATCATTTCATACCTTTCTGTGATAGGAACCTATCACTTGTTAGTGATGCCTGAGCACCAGCACTGATCGAATGGCTTGTCGCAGAACCAGCAGGTTCCACACTCGGGACAGTAATGAGGATCCTCGCTCTGAAGATCGTACTGAATGTTGGAGTCGCAGAAGTTACAAGTCCACACGACAAGATCATCGTCGTCTTGGAAGTACCACTCGTTCATCTCCTCGTCGTACACCCACTCGTGACCCATGAGACTGTCGTCCTGAGGCGCGTAACTATGACCGTTGTACTCGTAGGTACTAGTAGCAGGACGCGACCAGTTGGAGTACAGATACTTGCCATAGTTCTTGGTGTACGAGTTGTTGCTGTACCACACGCCATCTTTCCAGTGACCGAGATGTTCGTTCACGATGTAGTAAGGTTGGTCAAGCAACGGATTGGACGAGAGGATAGCAAGCTTGGAACCAGTAGCGAACTTCTCCAAGTCGGTGAAACCCTCAGGTGTATCGAGCATCTCCTTGACACCCATAGTAGGCAACCATTCCTCAGCGAACTGGCGAGTGTCAGACTTGCCATTCTCCTCCTTGATGGGAAGCATGCCGTTATGGGCGAGCACGATGCCGTCATCAACAACGAACGGATGGCAGTTGTCAAGGTTGGTCGCACCATGCGTAGTGATACGCAGATGGAACAACGCATGACTATCAGGGAAACGCTCGCGGACAGCGAAGAACTCCTTGATCGTATCCTCTATGTCCATGCCCTTGCCGTACAAGACTTGCTTGCCGTTGTTGATAGCGAACCCGAAACCATCAGGGTTCTGAACAGCCGCACGACGCAACGACTTCTTAGTCGGAGCGGAGTTGGGCTGAGCGTAGATGAGTAGACACATGTTGTTATCTCCTTTGAGGTTGGTGGTCAGAGACCACGAGTGATGATGAGTTGGTTGGCATGGGGATAGGTGTCCGCCTGAGTGGTGACCCACTCGCGGTAGGCGGGCCACAGAATGTTGGCGTGATCCTTGATGTTGGTACACTTGACATCACGAGTGTAAGTCCACACGCTGTGCGTGAACTCAAGCACACCCTTGACGGTGGAGGGCAGGAGTGAACCGCGGAAGTAACGCAACTCTACGGTGTGATTGTTCTGAAGATTGACGGCGACATAACGGTCGTTGTTCACTTCCTTGCCGAGTGCCTGACGCACACGGTTCGCCTTGATGTTGTCGCCCCACGGGTTGTCGGTCTCGCGTCCGAACTTGGAGTACGAGGAGTCACGGCCAGCCAACTTGATGAGTTGAGTGGCGTTCTTGTCATGGAACTGGAGGAACTTGCCTAAGTGGAACTTAGAGAAAGAACCCTTGCTGATGTGGACATGGAGACCAGCACCAGCACCACGCCATGATGTCTGACCGAACTCGGTAGCGAGGCGACGCAACGCGTCCCACGGGAACATCGCAAGGTGCGCATCGTAGGTGGCGGGGTGCGTCACGATCTCAAAGCCCGTGATACTGCCGTCCTCTTTGAGCATGAGGTAATCCTCGGGAGCTGACTCGATGAGCATGTTCGCGCCGTTGATACGAGAGTCACGACCAGCGTCACCCTTCATGTTGGTCTCCAACTCCCAGCCCATGTACGGCACATCACGACGAGGAGTCATGAGAGCACGAATGCCTGAGTCGGACAACTCACGGAACACGGGCGAGAACTTCGTGGAGTACGAACGGATAGGACCACGATCGTAGTAGTCATCGCTTTCGCAATCGTCGTGACCCACGCTGTCGTAACAGTCCTCGCAATACGAGTTGCCGTCGTAGTTGTACACATCACGATGCCACATCTCGTCACCACAGCCATCGCACTCAACATGTCGATCGCCGTGACAATCCCCGCAACGCTGACGATTATCATGGCTTGAAGTCATGATGTCGTCGCCAACGATCTCGGTGTCGCAGTTGTAGCACAGCGAGTAGCAGTCCTCGCAGTAGGTCACCTCGGTCGTAGACCAGTGCCAGTATCCCTGATTGTCACGGACACGCACGGCACGACTAGTCGTGAAACTCTCTGTGTAGTCGTTGATCTCAACCTCAGTGCCACATTCGTGACACTCAAAGGTCGGGACATCGGGCACTCCCTCATCGGGAATGAAATCTTGTGCTGACATGATTTGCCTTTCTGTTGTTTGATGTTGGTTGATGTTGTGCGTGAGCAAGTCACGCTGACAGCACACAAGTGATAGGAACCTATCACCCATGTACTCTCAGCGAGACACGAACCTCAGCCCGTGTCACGCCTGATCTCACGAGAGAGCAACCTCTTGGTTGCGCTCGCGCAGATACTGCCACCAAGTGGAGCACCCAACATACAGTTGGACTTCACCTAGTGCGGGATAGTCGTGGCAGTTCCACTTCCACCACCCGATCGCCTGCTCAGCGGTCTCAAACGCGTTGTTGTAACGCATGGGGCAGAGTGGATACGCGAACGCGAAGTCCACGAACCACAGGTCACCGACAGGAACAACGACTGCTTTGTAACAGCCGTACTTGCCGATGTTCTCCATCACCTCGTAGGTGGTGAGAGATGAAGCACTACACGGACGCCACATCAGAACACCTCCCGCGTGAAGACATGGAAGACACCCGTTGCCTCGCGTTCGGCACGAGCGCGCTCGCTGACGCGGAACGAGATCATGCTCTCCTGCTCATCGGCGTCGTACTCCCACTCACGCCAGTCGGGAAAGGTTGCGTCCACATCGTGGCACTCATCGCCACGCGGAACGAACACTCCCTCAAGATGTGCGTACTTCTCTTCTGACTTGCTCATGTTGTTATCTCCTGTGATTACATGGCAGTTCTTGCCATGGCGCGGTGGATTACCACGCAGACAACACACGCTGATAGGAACCTATCACCATGTGCTCTCTGCGTAGTGCGAGACTCATCTCGCACCACGCGCACTCACAACGAAGTGCCCTGAACGCCAGTCGCCCAAGCGACCTGACCCATGAAACACCACGCGATGATCGTGATGATGTTGTAGTTAGCCATTACTTCACCCCCCTCTCAGCAAGAGCGATGAGGATAAGCCTCAGCCCATCACGCAACGCACTGATGTGAACACCACGAAGCGACGAAGCGCGGAAACACAACACTTCCTCAGCCTCCTCCTTCATGACGAGCAACTCGCTCGTCGTGTACTTCTCTAACCTCATCTCATTTTCCTTTCACGCCCTGCCATCATCAGGCACGCAGAGGGCAACCTGCGCACGTCGCCTCACGGCGATTCGGCAACTGTGATAGGAACCTATCAGATCATGTTGCTGTGGAAGCTCTCACCCTTGGCGAGAAGGCGCAAAGCCTTCTGAGCCTTCACGGGCAGAGCACGGAACTCCTTCGTCGCGAACAACGCATCGTACGCAACACCCGCCTTCGGCTTAGCCAACGCGGGCTTCTTGTCGGCGTACTGCGAACGCGTCTCACGAGCGTGTTCCAAACTCTTGAACTCCGACACGGTGTGACCCATGCGCATGAGGAACATGAGTTCACCCATGTACTGACGGATCGTGTTCATCTTCCAGTCGGCACTCACCTTGCTAGCCGCGATAGCGTACGCCTTGGCGTTGCCATCGTGTTCATCACGGCACTCACGCGCGGCGTTCCACCATGCGTTGAGAGCCTCACGATTGCCACGACGGATTGCCTTCTCGTGCGTGGCGAACTTGGTCTTGCTGTTCATGTCATTTCCTCCTGTGATAGGAACCTATCACGATAGTGGTTCGGTTGAGCGAGGGATACGAGCAACCAACAGCAACACAGCGATAGCAAACGCTGGAAGCGCCCGTGTTTCCTCATCTATGGTATGCCGAAAGTTTCCTTGTTTCCGCGAAACCGCAGAACAGGCGCAGAAACACAGACAGACCAAGTGTCGGTGTCGCGCAGGGGGGCGCATGAGGGGGTGCGGGCGATGACATCCGAAGGAGTCCCAGAGGCCAGGGAGATCTGGGTTTGTTTGGATATGTGGGGGGTGGGTTTAGTGGAAGCCTGCGGTGGCCAGTGGGGTTCGTGCCACTATGCAGGGCTTATATATGGCGATGGCTACGCTGTAGGTGTTGCTGTATGGGTCGAATGTGGTGGCTAAATGGATGTAGTGTTCGTCTTCTCCGACTACATAACCCGTGCTAAAGATATGTCTGTGGGGGTGTTTGGTGTCTAGGTCGTACCATTCGTCTTCGATGCTGAAGGAGTCCCACCATTCTACGATTTGGATGGGGGGTGTTTTGTGTTCGCTCATTGGTTCAGCAATCCCAGGCTCGGAGTGATTTGTTGATGCGGCTGTTGGGGTCTTTGGCTGTCTTTGAGGAGGTGTTTTTCTTCTTCATGCCTTCCATACGAGCGCAAAAGGATTTGCGTCTCGCAGCGGATTTGGGGCTGCGGGCTGCTTCAGCTTTCTTGACGGGGGGTTTCAGGTTCCCGCCTGTGGCTTTGTTGTAGGATGCCCGTCCTGCGGCGTTGAGTCCACCTGCAGGGTTTTTGCCTGCGGCTCTAGTCCATGCTGGGGTGGTGGGCGCCTTCTTTTTGGCTGCCATTACTTCTTCTTTGGCTTGGGGCCGTACTCGGCCCGCTTCTCAGCTTTGGATTCCCGCTTCTCGTGGGTGGCGGATTCCTTGTGGGCTTTGCCCTTCATCAGTTTGCCGTTAGGCATCTTGTGGTAGCCTGCGGGGATTTTCTTAGCGGCCATTCTTTACTCCTGACACACGGCGAAGGCGGGGATTCGCCTTCTTGGCAGCGGGACTAGCTTTGCGGGCGGAGGACGCCAAAATGGCGCCAGCCCGCTCCATGGAGATTCCCTGCTTCGCAGCGATCCTCTTCTGAACCGCCTTGAACCCTGGATGCTTCTTCGAGGCCATACACCCCTCCTGTCTTCGTCGTACTTTATTGGGATCTATATCGGGCGTCCGCTGTGCTCCGCCCGATCTCTTGTGGCCCCTATCCAAAGCGTTACTCGTTACATGGCACCGAACCCGAGGTAACGAGGGTGTTTATTGGTGATGGCACTTGAAGAGAATATCCTGGACAGCCGACAGGAGGAGTACCTGACTTGGCTGTGTACGGCCCCTTCTGAGCGTCAGCCCGCCTCTAAGGAGGCGTATGCTTCCTCTGTGGGGGTGAATGTTTCTACCCTCCGCCGTTGGGAGAAAAAGGAAGTTTTCCGTAAGGCTTGGCAGGGGCGGGTGGACGAGATCCAGGGGTCCCCTGAGCGTAGCCAGAGGCTTCTGGACACTCTCTACGATAAGGCTGTGGATGGCGATCTGAAGGCCGCCCAGTTGTGGCTGCAGGCCACTAACCGTATGGCCCCTCCGACTGTCACCGTGAAGTCTGAGAAGGGGACTGCGGAGTTGTCTGATGAGGAGTTGGATCAGTTGATTGGCGCGGTCGCTTCTAGGGAGCGTGAGGCGCGTGTTTCGCATCTTCGGGTGATGTAACGAATGGGGCATTTAGTTGAATGCTTGAACTGCGGAGAGGAGTATCCGCCCACGGCTTGCCGTTGGCGTTGCCCGAACTGTGGATATAAGGATTCTTGCTGTGACGGCGAAGCCGCCCATGAGTGTGACGGAGACAACGAGTGAGCATTTCTAACTATTTGGAGAACAAGTTGCTGGACACCCTTCGTGCCCAGTCGCTTTCAATCTCGAACGTGTACCTCAAGTTGCACACTGGCGACCCTGGCGAAGATGGTACCGCTAACGCTGCCGCCAACACGTCACGTCAGTCCGTTTCGTTCTCTACTGCCACGAGTGGTTCAATGGCTTCTTCGGCTGCTGTCACTTGGACCAGCGTCCCGAACACCGAAACCTACAGCCACTGGTCTGCTTGGGACGCTTCGTCTGCGGGCAACTGTTTGTGGTCGGGTGCTTTGTCGTCGTCGGCTTCCGTCACTGCTGGCGACACTTTCCAGATCACCAGCTTGACGTTGAGCCTGGACTAATCAATGGCTACCTCATTTCCCTCCTCGCTTGATGCGCTCACTAACCCTACTTCTGGCGATCCGCTAAATAGTCCGTCGCATTCGGCGCAACACGCCAATGCGAACGACGC
>Ga0129333_10001068_pt1 | contig 24434 bp, 26 predicted proteins | sample CPB6_08_DNA_FD_94474 | JGI IMG/M metagenome (GOLD analysis project Ga0129333, IMG submission 94474) | Freshwater to marine salinity gradient microbial communities from Chesapeake Bay, USA - CPBay_Sum_0.6_0.8_DNA | ecosystem: Environmental > Aquatic > Marine > Coastal | place: USA: Chesapeake...
AAAAGGGAATGCTTGGATTTAGTTGTTCTACATATGCTACAGCCCCAATAAATACCTATGTAAAGTTCTGGTCTGGATGGTGTCTATCTAATGCTTCATTTGATGGATTCCAAATTAGACCTCAAGGTGCAGACGGTATTACTGGAATTATTAGAGTTTATGGGTATCAGGATTAGGAGATGTTATGACAAATTTAAATGAAGTTATTGTTGATGTTGCAAATAACACAGTTGTTGTTAATGATGTCCCTGCAGAAAAAATTGTAGAACTCGCTGCCGAAGGTGCAAGAATAGAAGCAGAAAGATTAGCCAATATAGAGGCTATTAAAAATGCTAAATTAGCACTCATTGAAAAACTTGGAATTACAGAAGAAGAAGCATCACTGTTAATGGGAGGTATTTAATGTCAACAGTTAGTTCATCAAGCAAAGTAGCATACATGTATGACGCAGCGTCAGATACTTGGTATGCAGTTGCTGGTGTTGCTAACACAAATGTCCCATACTCTTGGACTCAAACACATACATTTGGTTCTGTAGTTACAGCAAATGATGTTATTCGTGCTAAGGCTGGTGTAAATAGATTCCAAAATCCTGCTGCTAGAGATGCAGTTATAACATCTCCACAAGAAGGAACTGTATGCTATGTTGAACAAACAAATGGCGGAACAGATATTAAAGAGATTCAATGTTATGTAAATGGAAGTTGGAGAGGACTAACCAATACCGCTTTATTTGTTGAAAAAGTTTCAAATCATACACTAAATATATCTGATCCAGGGAAAACAGTATTAATGAATTCAGGAACAAGTGTTAATGTTACAGTTCCTTCAAATACTGATGTTCAATTTGCTATAGGACACACGATTAAAGTAGTTGCTATGGGTGCTGGTACTGTAAATTTTGTTGAAGGTTCTGGAGTAACAATATTAAGTAAAAACTCTAGTAAAACAATTGCCTATAGATACGGAGAAGCAGAATTAAAGAAAACTGGAACAAACACTTGGCTACTTACTGGAGATTTAATTACTGGTGGAGGATTACTTTCTACTTTTAGTGTTACTTATGATTGTGATGGTGGAAGCAACTGTCCAGCAAACTCAAGTCACGCAAGCCCATATACAATACCATCAACTATTCCTGTAAAATCTGGATACCAGTTCCTTGGTTATGAAGTATCAGCAGCACCTGGAGCACTTTGTGTATTCCCATCAGTAGTTCCAAATGCACAGCCAGGACATACTATTAATTGTGAGTCTAACCTAACCATTAAGGCAGTCTGGACACCATTACATACAGACCCACCATCAACTACCCAGGCAACTACCCAGGCAACTACCCAGGCAACTACCCAGGCAACTACCCAGGCAACTACCCAGGGTACAACAGAAGGAACTACACAGGGTACTACTCAAGGCACTACTGCATCAACAACCACCACTAGCGGTGGAGGACAGGTAGTTTGTGGCGACTGTGAGGCATATACTGTTGAACAGCCTACCTGTAATGGAGAAGATGTTTATGTTGGTATTTATACTGGAACAAGAAAACTATGTTCTGATGGATCATATCAGATTTGTACACAGCCAACACTTACTTCGTGGGGAGCATGCGTTGCAACAAATGTAAGTTCTTGTGGCGGTTCTGGTGGATCTGGATCTCCATGCATAGCAACAACAACCACAACTGCTGGTCCGTACAACCCACCTACTGAGGCAACAACAACCACAACTGCTGGTCCGTACAACCCACCTACTGAGGCAACAACAACCACAACTGCTGGTCCGTACAACCCACCTACTGAGGCAACAACAACCACAACTAGTGGATATGGGGCACCAACAAGTGCAACCACCACAACAACACAAAATTGTACGCCAGTTCAAACTACTAATGAAGTAAGAGTATGTAATGGAACTCCAACATCTGTTGTAATGTATGTAAACCCATGTACAGGTGCTGAATCGTGGACATGTCCAGAAACCACAACCACAACTGCGGCTCCTTACAACCCACCTGCTCAAGTAACTACAACTACAACAGCAGCACCAGTAGCAACTACAACTACAACAGCAGCACCGACAATTACAACAACACAAAATTGTACGCCAGTTGCAACAAATAATGAGGTTAGAACCTGTAATGGTGTACCAACAAGTGTTGTAATTTATGTAAACCCATGTACAGGTGCAGAATCATGGAATTGTCCACCTGCTGCAACTACAACTGCTGCACCAGCAGTAACTACAACTGCTGCACCATATAATCCACCTGTTCAAGCAACAACAACTGCTGCACCAACAGTAACTACAACTGCTGCTTCAACTGTAACTACAACAGCAGCATCAGGTGGCGGTGGATGTGTAAGTTATGCTGATTTTGCTTGTGGATGGGATTGGAGCGGTCAATATGACTGTGCTGGTAACTGTGTAGGAGTTAATCCACAACCTACAACAACAGAAGCATCATCTGGCTCAGGAGGCACTGGCTCAGGAGGCACTGGCTCAGGAGGCACTGGCTCAGGAGGCACTGGCTCAGGCGGATCCAATACAACTGAGGCTACACAAGGTACAACTGCAGCAGATCCATGTTCACAATGCTCATCATGTGAATATTGCTATGCTGGGGCATGCTGGAGTGATGGCTGTTAGTTGATATGATATACTTTATAAAAAGGAGAAAAAATGTCTAAATTTAAATTTGCTATTGTTGTAGGAAATGATGTGGCTGGAACTGTTGCTTTACAACAGGGCATAGATAGTACATTGGATGCTATTATTGCTGCCTATCAATCAGATCCAAAAATTATTCCAATCACAGATGATAATATTAATTTTGGATGGACTTACGACGGCACTAACTTTTTCCCACCACTACCACCACAAGGATAATAAATGTCAGAGTTGTCTGCTTGGCAAAAATACAAGCAAAATCTTGGCGAAACTCGTCCATGGGATTTGCTAAATCCAAATACACAATACGTTTCTGAGTATGAAAGTGACAAAAGATTTTCTATTTGTCAGGGGTGTCCAGAATTAATTGCACTTACAACTCAATGCAAAAAATGCGGATGCATCATGAAATTAAAAACAAAACTAGAAAAGGCAACATGTCCATTAGGAAAATGGTAGATATAATCAATAATTATGGACAAGATATTTGTATCTATTGCATCTTATAGAGATCAAGAATTATTAGATACTGTTTTTTCTATTTTAAAACAAGCAAAAAATCCAGAAAGACTATTTTTATCAATATTTTCTCAGGATGACAATCATCCGAATTTAGAACATTTGTTTGAGTTGTTTAACGTGAAACATTATGTTTATAAAAAAATACATTATAGCGATGCTCGTGGTGTTGGTTATGCTAGAGCAGAAACCCAAAAACCTTTAAATAATTCTTATAAATATTATTTACAAGTAGACAGTCACACACAGTTTATTGAACACTGGGATGAAAAAATCGTAGATCATTACGAAAAGGCTATAGGGTATTGGGGAGACCTGATCTTTACAGCCTATCCAGGCACCTATGAGTACACAGAAACAGGCAACCTAAAGTTTGCTACCGTTCTTGTTCCAACATGCCTTAGAATCCAACCTGCGACTGAAAACAGCCCAATCAGGTTTGAGCCAAAATATAAGGATTATGTTGGTGGAGACATAGGTGAGTTTCATGGATATTTTTGTGCTGGTTTGGCTTTTGGATACTCTGAACATTTTTTAAAAGTTCCGTATGATGATCAAATTTATTTCAATGGAGAAGAGCAAACACTAGCAATAAGATTTTATTGTAATGACATTAAATTAGTTGCTCCACCATACAACTATTGTTTTCATCATTATACTGGTAAAAAACGCATAAGACATTGGGAGCAAAGTGAAACCTGGAAAAAATATGATGAAATTGGTATAAAAAGATTAAATGATTTTTACGAATATAAACTAGATGCCACATACGGTATTTCCAATAAAGAAAAGTACCATATGTGGCAATCTTGTTTTGTAACTCCTAGAGTTACTTAGGGAATTTTTCCATCCACTGTTTTGTTCTTTGGGTTAGACCCTTCCAAGAACTCCAGTCCTGTCCTCCATTGGACATATGATATGCAATTTCTGCATTTATTACTGGATTAAATAAGTCTGCATTATGGTCTAACTCAAATTTGTCACGACGATCTAGACCAAGAACACCAAGCATATTAATCTGAAAGATACCATACGAACTGTCACCAGTTGAGGTATTTCCGTTAAATGCTAGTGGACGACCATTACTTTCTTTTTTAGCAACAGCCCATGCCTCCTTTAGATTTTGACCTTCAAAGCCCACTAACTTCAGTAGATTTTTTAGGTCTTTGTCAGATAGAGATGTAGCGTTTTGATATTTTTCTAACTGATCTTCTTTAGCCTTAGAAACGACTTTGGCCACTTCCGTGGCCTCTATTGTTTCTGTCAGCACGACACTAGTGCCGTCTAATCGGTTTTCAGAAGCATTAGCAGCGTTTGACCAAACGGCAAACATTGCCAATATGCTGAGTGTACCAATGATTTGCCTGTTATTATTCATAAAGTTAATCATAGTTTCCTCCTTAGAAACGAATGACACCTTTTTAGGGGTGCCATGTTACTTCTTAGTATAACATAAATTTATTCTCATTGTCAAATACCTAAAAGTGGTATAATAAAACCATATGGCAACAGGAAATACAAATGATGGGGTATTTAATTTACCCTTTCCAATAGCAGAAGATCCAGTAAATGTACACGGAGATATTGAGCAGTTAGCAGATAGGTTACGTGTTGTTTTACCACCGCTTGGCATTTCTGCTTTTCAGATGAATGTTAAAAATGTGAGCGGTATCACATTAGAGGCAAGAACTCCCGTATATGTAACAACCTCAGTTAATGGTGTTACACATGTCACAAAAGCAACATCATCAACAACTCAACCTATTCTTGGATTATTAAAAGAGACATTAGATAATAATGAAGAAGGTTTGGTAATTGTTGCTGGTGTTTTAGATAATATTAATACAAGTGATTTATCTCCAGCAGGTGCTGTTGTTTATGTTGGTACAACTGGAGGATTAACAACTACTAGACCATCAACAGGTTCTGGGGCAGTTGGAATTGTTGCAAATGTATCTCCAACAGCAGGAATTATAATTGTTGAGGCTAAAGGCAACGGTACCTGGGGAGCACTCAGAGACGGTTTAGCCTAATTGTGGTATAATCTAATATTATGGCAACACTGCGTGGATCTGCTTCTTATTACGATGTAGGAAATAAACCTCCAACAGTTTCTTGGACGGTTGTGCGTGGTGATACAGCATCATTTAGAGTCTATGTAACAGATGACGAAAAACAACCCTTAAACATTCCTGACTGGACTATCGATATGAAAATTAAACGTCCAAACAATTCATCAGATCTTGGGGTAATTACAGATAATGCAACATTAATACTATCATTAAATCCAGCAGCAGATGCAGATGACCTACCAGGCGAATTTACAGTGTCTTTATTATCATCAGAATCACAAATACTTGAAACAGGAGATATCTTTGATATACAGTTGTCAAACGCAGCATATGTTTGGACAGTGGCTCAGGGTAAGATGACGATTCTTGAAGATGTAACAGATTAATGGCATCAGCAAAAATATTAGATAAAAATAATAATAAACTCAAGGCAATCAATGCAGTATCTTATGCAATAATTAATGTAGCAAATGACACTAGAACAGTAAAAATTAACGAGGTACTGCCATTTAGAGTCAAGTTTACAAATATAGGAATTGAAGGATATAACAGGTTAAATCCAGCAGGTATTGGAATCGCAGTAATTGGTTTCAATAACTATATTCTTTAATAATACAAAAATGGAGGTTATAATATAGCCATGGCAAAAATAACAATCCCTGCCGTTAAAGCAAAGTTCAGAACAGGTGATCGTCCTACACAGGAAGATTACGAAGATTTAATTGACACCCTTGCAGGTGCTGGAAATGATCTTGGCTCATCTGGTAATAACGAAAACACAATCTCTGGCATTGAAAATGTTACAGTGATAGATAATTTTGACGCCACACAATGGCGTATGGTTAAGTACTTGGTCTCCATAGCAAAAACAACTGCTGGAGATAACAAGTTTTATGCAACAGAGTTGACCATACTTGTAGACGGTACAAATGTAAACGTCTCTGAGTATGGCACTATAGACAATGATGGGAATATTGGCACCATTAGCGTCTCACGGACTGGAAATACCGTGGCCTTAACAGTCACTCCAGATCCTGCAATTAAGCCAGTCACAGTTCGTTATGCACGAATTGGACTTAAGGCATAAATAAGGAGATAAAAATATGGCAACAGTAACAAAAGACTTCAAAGTAAAGAACGGTCTTATTGTTGAAGGCACAACAGGTACCATCAATAACCACGACATTCTTACAAAGAAGACAGACGATCAAAATTATATCGTCAACTTAATTGGTGGAACAGCCACCTCAGCAAACGAAGCAAACAAGGTTGTAAAGCGTGATGGCTCAGGCAACTTTGCTGCAGGAGTAGTAACAGCAGACCTCGTTGGTAATGTAACTGGTAATGCAGACACAGCAACAGCACTTGAAACTGCTCGTACAATTTCTTTAACTGGAGATGCAACAGGTTCAGTATCTTTTGACGGTACTGCAAATGCTCAAATTACAGTAACACTTGATTCATCTTTTGCTACAGATGCAGAAGTTGCTACCGCTAAGGGCGAAGCAATTTCAACTGCTTCTTCAGATGCAACTTCAAAGGCTAATGCCGCTAAGTCTGGAGCAGAAGCCACAGCAGCAGCAGCACTCGCTTCTGCAGTTTCTGATTTAGAAGATTATGCAGACCAAGCAGAGGCAGATGCAAATACATTTACAACAAATGCTATTACAGCACTTAACCTTGCTGGAACATATGATGCACTTGGTTCAGCAGCACAAGCATTATCAGATGCTAATGACTATACAGATGATAAGGTTGCAGATCTTGTAAATTCTGCACCAGCATTATTAGATACATTAAGCGAATTGGCTGCAGCAATTGCAAACAACCCAAGTTATGCAACAGATGTTGCTAATTTAGTTGCAACAAAGGCTGATACCTCATATGTTAATTCAGAGATCTCTGATCTTGATACTGCAGCACAGGGTTATGCTTCAACAGCACAATCTAACGCACAGTCATTTGCTACAAATGCAGACTCAGCACTTTATACAACAGTAACTGGGGATATTGCAACAGCAAAATCTCAGGCAGAATCAACTGCACAAGGATATGCAAATACTGCACAATCAAATGCAGAAGATTATGCTGATGGACTTAATGCAACAACAAATACTCGTATCGATAATCTTGATACAGACGATGTTGCAGAAGGTACAAACCAATACTTTACATCTAATCGTGCAAAGATTGCAGCAGCACAATTAATTACAAGTGCAACAAAGACAAACATTCAAATCACAGGTGATGAGAATGGGCTTACAATTACTGCAGAAAATGGTGTTGCAGACTCTACAACATCAGATCTTGCAGAAGGATCAAACCTTTACTTCACAAATGCTCGTGCAGTTTCTGCTCTTGAAGCGGTAACTCCAGATTTCCCTGCAGTAGAGATTGCTTCCGTAGCAAAGCAGGTAGCGTCACAGGCAACTGTTACAACTGCAAGCACAAACACAGCAGTTTCATGGGCTAAGGCAGATTATCGTTCTGCTGAATTCCTTGTTAAGATTGCTAATGGAACTCATACAGAAGTTTCAAAGGTTATCCTGACACTTGATACATCAGATAATATCGCAGTTACAGAATATGCAATGGTTGGAACAAACGGTTCTCTTGGATCAGTTTCAGCAGATGTTTCTGGAGCGGATGTTCGTCTTCGTGTAACAACTGATAACAACAACTCAACAGTTGCTGTTGTTGGAACACTTTTAAAGTAATAAAATAAAATAAGAGGGAGTGGTAGATCTTGGCAACAGTAGATAAAGATTTCAAGGTCAAAAACGGACTAGTCGTAAATAACGGCGGTAGTTTTGGAGGTTCAGTAGTAGTTGGAGCACCAACACTTGCTTCACATGCTGCTACCAAAGAATACGTAGATTCTGTAATAGGCGGAATGGCTGTTGGATCTACCGCTCCTTCTTCACCAGATAATGGTGATTTATGGTTTGATACATTAACAGAAAGAGTTAATGTATATTATGGTGGCTCTTGGCTAACCATAGCAACAATTGATGATACTTTGAATTTGCCTCAACATATTCACGATACAGCAATTGATGGAACTGGATTTATTGTTACAACCTTCCGTGAGGGTGGTAGTTTCAATAGCCCACAGGGCACAGGATTAGATGGTGGAGGACCAGCAAGTACTGTTTGGGCTCAAACATTTGACGGTGGCTCACCTGTGGATAACTTCAATTAAAAACTGATGTTATAATAAGATATAAATTCATGGGTAGAACCCATAAGGAGAGATGTAAATGGCAACAAGAATGCAACAGCGCAGAGGAACTGCAGCACAATGGACTGCAGCAAATCCAATTTTAGCAGCAGGAGAAATCGGATATGAAACCGACACTGGTAAATTTAAAATTGGTGACGGTACTAACACTTGGTCTCTCCTCAAGTACTTCCTTAACTTAGAAGCATTAGACATAGATGCAGATGGCTTTATTACAGATGATCAAAAAGGCGTTAATAACGGTGTAGCAACACTAGACTCAAATGGTCTTGTTCCAGTTATACAGATGCCAGATCAATATATTACAGATAAAATTATTACAAAAATTGGAGAGGTTGTAGGGGCTGCCCCATCAACATTAAATACCCTTAATGAAATTGCAGCAGCATTTGACAACGATCCAAACTATGCAGATACAATTTCTGCAGCATTAGATTTAAAGGCACCAAAGGCAAGCCCAGCAATTACTGGAACAGCAACATTTGTAAATGCAACATTTAGTGGAGACGTAGATGTTCAAACTATGCCATTAAATGATAGTTCAACAAGACCTGCTACAACTGCATATGTTTCAGGAAGAATTCAAAATGTTAATACAGTTATATCAACATTAGCATCAGAAATAGACGCAAGTCTTGAAACGCTTGGAGCAAACGATGCATCACAGGCAAGTTCTTTAGAAGCGCTTGATGTTCGTTTAGATTCAGCAGAGGCATCAATTACTGGAAATACAGCATCAATTGCAACAATTAATACAACTCTATCTGACCATACATCAGATATATCAGCATTAGATGTAAGAGTTGACGCAACTGAGTCTGATATTTCTACAATTAATGCAGATATCACATCTATTGAATCAAATATTGATACAGTAGAAACAAATATAACAGGAATTCAAAGCGATGTAACAACATTGCAGAATGATTTAAATGCTGCAGAAACAGATATCTCAGCATTGCAATCAGGAGCAACAACTACAACATCAACTATTTCAACAATACAAAATAATCTTACATCAATGAGTACTGAAATAGATGGAATTGATACAAGATTAACAGCAGCCGAAACTGATATTGATGCACTACAAACAAGTGCTACATCAGCAAGTGGACATGCTTCTGCAACAACAAATGTTCATGGAATTGCAAATACAGCAGATCTTGCAACAAAGTCTTATGCAGATAATGCTAAGACTGAGGCAATTTCTACTTCAGCAACAGCAATTGCCCTTAAGGCAGATTTGGCTTCCCCAGCATTGACTGGAACTCCTACTGCTCCAACCGCATCTGCTGGTACAGATACAACACAAATTGCAACAACGGCATTCGTACAAGATGCAATCGAGGCAGTTGTAGGTGCAGCCCCAGCAGCACTTAACACACTTAGCGAATTAGCAGACGCTCTTGCTGATGATGCAAACTACGCATCAACAGTAACATCTGCACTAGCACTTAAGGCACCACTTGCTTCTCCAACATTTACAGGAACTGTTGCTCTTCCAGCAGCATCCTCTGTAACCTTAAATGGAACAGCACTCTCAACAACATTGGCTCTTAAGGCAGATAATGCAGCAACAATTAACACTATGAGTGGTTCACACACAATTGTTTCTGGAGATGTTAGCAACGTACGTGAAATGAGCAATGGAGGAACAATTACAATTCCTTCAGATACATCATGGTGGCCAGTAGGAGCAACTATAGATGTTCTTCAAACTGGTTCTTCACAAGTAACAATCGGAGCAGGATCTGGAGTAACACTAAATGCTACCCCAGGACTTAAACTTCGTGCACAATGGTCTTCTGCAACAATTCTTAAGAGAGCAGCAAATACATTCGTTGCTCTTGGCGACTTGTCAGCATAAGTAGCAGTATAATTTAAAAATAAGGAGATTGATCTAGATGGCACTATCAAGAGGTAAAGGTGGAAGAAACATTAGAAAGGCGTCGGTGCCTTCCTTTGACCAAACATATACAAGAAGTTCATACCAATCATACTTATCAAGCATTGGTTTGTTTTATTCAGAAAATTCTACCAACACCTCTGATAGTGGTCTAGATCAGCGCTGGAATTCACAAAATATTGCTCCAGGTACAGTAGTTCCATTTGGAACAACTATTGGTATTAATTACTACATTTATGTATACCCTGGTTTTAGCCATTATGGTGGTTTCTATCATGGCTTCTATCATGGATTTGGTCACTATGCTGGATTTACACACTATGCAGCATTTAGTCACTATGCTGGTTTCACACACTATGCAGCATTCGGACACTATGCAGCATTCGGACACTATGCAGCATTCGGACACTATGCTGGATTCTATCATGGTTTCTATCACTCATTTGCACACTATTCTTCATTTGCACACTATTCTTCATTTGCACACTACGCAAACTTTAGCCACTACTATAGTGGATTCTCTCATGGTTATGGCGGATTCGGACACGGTTATGGCGGATTCGGACATGGTTATGGCGGATTCTATCATGGATTCGGACACGGTTATGGCGGATTCGGACACTACGGTGGCTTTGGTGGTGGCGGAGGTGCCAGAGGCTACTCAATTGGTGGAGAAACTGGTCTATTAAGTCCAACAGGAGTTATCTTGGCTGAAAACTTAAAGGTAGGAGACAAGTTATTAGCACTAGATATTTCAGAAATAGATATGGCTGGATTTAATCCTTCACAATGGTCTTCAGAAACAATATCTGGAAACGGTATAGTAGAGACAACAGTAGTATCAATTAATAGCAGAGTCTCAGATCGTGCTATTGTTATAAATGGAGATATTTACTCTATACATCACTGGATCTTAGCAAGAAAAGATGGCGTTATTAGATTCGTAAGTTCTTCAGACATAGATACAACATATGAAGTTTATAACTTCCAGACTCTAGACTGGGTCGAGGTTCAGTCTGCTGAAAGTATCGCTTACATTGATAGAGTTTATACAATTAACTGTGAGCCTTACGATATGTTCTTTACTAACTCAATGTTAGTATATGACCGAGTAGAAACTGACTAATTTGGCCAGACTACCCAATCACGATTACTATTCCGATGAGTGGGCAAACGAACCATTCATAATACCTGATCAATTATTGGCATTACAGCAAAAAAGAATTGGCAGTGCAACACCATATAGCATAAGCCCTCAAATTGCAACATTTACTAGAAAGTATAGTGAAAAAATACAAAATGCTCCAGATCACGATGCTGTAGAATTTGCAAAATATGAGGTAGATTGGCAAAAAGAATATCGTGAGCAAAAACATTTATTTGTTCCGCAAAATCGATGGGCACATGAAGTTGTTGAGCCACCAGTTCACATAAAAGATAATTTATACAAAATAAATGTATCTGCTGATGTTTATCCACATTTAGAACCTTTAGAGCATCAGTATGAAGAATCTGGAACAATCATACGTGAAAAAGAATATAGGTTTATTACTAGAACACTTTATAAGTATGTGGATGCTACAAAAAATGTTGTTTTGGAAAAGGATTTAGATCCAGAGTGGTGTTCGAGAGTTTATGTTTGGAAAATTAGATGGCTACCACAAAAACCAGCAGTTTTAACATTTTTTTCAAATGAGGATATGGTATACTGGAAGACACCAGAAACAATAGTTGATACAAAAGATATTGCAGAAGATGCACAAGGAGTGATAGACGTGCCAGTTATATTTAAAAAAGGACTTAAGCGCAGTATGCACTACATAAAGCATGATACAACAATACTATATATGAAGGTAGATTTTCATGAAGAATAAAACAAACATTATAACATTTATACCTAAAAATGAATTTGTTATAGAGTATACAGATAAACCAGAACCTATGATAAAAAATCTTCCTTCTTGGTGGAGAAAGGTTCATCCATATGTTAATGGAGAAAAAACTTTACGTAATGGTCAATATAGTGAGACTGTAAAAAAGTGTCCTGGAATATTAGATTTGCTATCTACAGGATATTTATTAAAAACACCATGCGATATTTTTCTAGATGCAACTGGACCAAAACTAGATTGGCAAGTTCACCATGCACACAAAGAATCTGTTACAGTTCATTCTCAACCACAAGTTGAAGGCTGGGATTTTGACAAAAATGATTGGATGGAAGATATATTTAGAATTCATCCAATGTGGGTAGTAGCAACAGAAAAAGGTTATAGTACTTTATTTGTGCAGCCATCATTTCATACAAGCCTACCATTTGAAATAGTTCCAGCAATTATTGATACAGACATGTATCCTTCAGATGGACCATTCTCTATGAGAGTTAAAAGAGGCTTTAAAGGTGTCCTAGAGGCAGGAACTCCACTAGTTCAATGTATTCCTTATAGAAGAGAAAAGTGGGAAGCAAATATACTTGAAAAGCCAGATTTGAAAGTTTTAAACTCTATACCTTGGAAATTAAGGCATAAGTTTGGCGGGGCATACAAAAAACTTATGTGGGAAAAGAAGGTGTTTAATTAATGGATAAATTTGAAGAAAGATATGCAAACCCAGAACCACTTGAAAATTTAAAGGTTCAGTTTTATACATCTAATGCATATGTAAATACAACTCCTGGTCCAGTGCCAGCAATTGACAATCTTCCAGAATGGTGGAAGGATCGTCCTATATATCAAAAAAATGATCAAATTGATAGACTGTCTATCATGAATAATCGTGGTGCAGATGCTGCATCAATTAGTGTAAAGCATTGTATGCCATTTTTTGATGCAATAACTTGTGGATATCATTATTTATTGCCAACAGATGTTCATGTTGCAAAAACAGAAGACCCAGATAGACCAGATATTTGGTGGGATGAAGATGCTCCAAGACCAATTGAGATGCGTGGTCATTTAGAGTTACCAGTTCCATCTGGATGCTATCCAATTCATTTTGTTTGGGATATGAGATGGGGAACAAAGATGCCAGACGGATGGTCTGCAATGATCACACACCCTATAGACAGATATGATTTACCATTCTTTACTATGACAGCCATACAGGATTCTGACAGATGGTTTACTGGAAACGTTGTTACCTTCTTTTTAAGAAAAGATTTTGAAGGTACAATTAAAAAGGGTACACCAATAATGTCAATTATTCCAATAAAAAGAGCAAACTGGAATATGGAAATAGACCATTCCCTACAAACTGAGGGTTTATGGGATCTTGAAAGAAAAAGAAATTACATTTATGGATTTTATAAAAAACATAGATGGATCAGAAAGAAATATAGATAGGATAAATAATGGAAAAACATTACGAATATGGTGATGCTAATCAACCAAGTAATAGCAAGTCTACTAAAGAGCATAAATTCTTCGATAGAAATATAGAGATTAATAATCTTGAACAACTTGAGAAATTATTAATTACTCAATATGAAAGAATTAATCGTGGAGAGATTATTAAGGGGAACAAAAATGAGCATACCCCTTGGGATCAATCTGGTAGTGCAACTACAATAAATTGGAATAAGTATAATGTCTTTCAATTCTATGATGAGAATATCTATACTCTTTTCAGAGCGGTAAGAGACATGACAGTTGATGCTTGTCAGCATTATGAATTAGATTTTATAAAAGAACAATTTTATGTTCAGGGATGGTTCAATGTTAACTATAACCATATTGGAAAGTTAGATTGGCATGAACATGGTGGAGAAGGTGCACCACATTTCCATGGCTATTATTGTGTAAAGGCAGAGCCATCTAAAACTCATTATAGAGTTTTTGAAAAAGAAATTGAAGTAAATAATAAAAATAACCGTGCCATTCTTTCAGAAACTGGCCATCCTCATGCAATGGGTGACTGGGATTGGGATGGACCAAGAATCACAATAGCATATGACGTAATTCCACTAAGATTTATACCAAAAGAGTGGGAACAACACTGGATACCACTAATCTAAGGAGGAAGTTATGGACGTAAGAATAGAAATTGCTGGTCAATATCAGTTCACTGTTATTAAAGAACTAGCAGATCTTCTGGCTAAAGAATGCCCAGATACAGTTAAACTTGTCATTGAGGAATAATTAATGCGTATAGCATCTTTAACTTTCTTAATGCTATTAGTATCTTTGATGGTAGGTTTAGTGATCTATAAATATACTATAGACACAAGACTTACCATTAAAGAACTAAAAAAAGATCGTGATACCTATAGAAATAATATTTGGAATTTCATGAAGGGTATGGATAAAGAAAGAAAACGTATGGAACAAATAAATGAACAAACAAATAATTTGGCCTATACTAATTTAAAGAAAAAGATTAAAAAACTTCATGATGACATAGAGGATACAGATTTTACAACTTTTGAAAATGTAAAAGAAGAAATTTTGTCTTCATTAAAGGATATAGACTCATATGGCGATTAGTATTAAAATAAACAAAGATTGCCAGGCTTGGGGTCAATGTGTATTTGATGCTCCAGAAGTATTTGATTTAGTTGAAAGTGAAAGAAAGACCTGGAAGTATGTTGTAGATGATTCTCTTTTAGAAAAAGTAAAGATGGCTCATTCTCATTGTCCAAATAGAGCAATTTCTTTCGAGGTGCTTAAAGATGAATAAAATTAAATGTTTAATTTTTGGTCACAGAATTGAAGAATCTTCTTGTCCATATACAATGAGGACATATCAAACCTGCATCCGTTGTGGATCTAAAGGTATTAAGTCTTAACAATAAACATAAACAGTAAGTTGAGAGTTTACAAAAATTAAAAACTCTGCTATACTTACTCAATCACAGTTTTTAAAAAGGAGAAACACGTGTCAGATTTTTTTAGTTTTCGTTTGCCAGATGAGTTCATTAATGAGTATAAAGACAAGGAGTCGCCTTTTGGTTTTATAGACGCTGGTGGTAACTCATTAGGAGAGATTACCTTTATTAGAACCTACTCAAGAATGAAGGAAGACGGAACTAAAGAGCGTTGGCACGAAGTTTGTCGTCGTGTAATCGAAGGTATGTATTCAGTACAAAAGAATCATGCTAAGGAAAACAGACTACCTTGGAATGACTATAAGGCTCAGAAGTCAGCACAAGAAGCATTCCAAAGAATGTTTGAATTAAAGTGGACACCACCAGGTCGTGGTATGTGGGCATTTGGAACCCCTATGACCATGGAGAAAAAGAACTCTGCAGCATTACAAAACTGTGCCATGGTTTCAACAAAGGACCTTGACAAGAATGATCCAGGAGCATTATTTGCTTGGGTTATGGACGCATTGATGCTTGGCATTGGTGTAGGGTTTGACACAGTAGGACAGGATAAGAATTTTCATATTTATGCACCTACAGAGCCAATTGTCACCTATGAAATACCAGACACACGTGAAGGCTGGGTTGAATCAGTTCGTCTTCTCCTGAACTCATTCCTTAGACCAAATCAAAATATACAGGAATTTAATTATGATCTAATACGTCCACTGGGAGCACCCATTAAGGGCTTTGGAGGGGTTGCTAGTGGCCCAGAACCATTAATTAGGTTACACAACAACATACGCACCGTCATTGGCTCTAGAAATGGCGAGACGCTTGATTCTAGGGCTATTGTTGATATTGTTAATTTAATTGGAACATGTGTTGTGGCAGGAAATGTTAGAAGGTCTGCAACACTTGCCCTTGGTTCTTCTGGAGACGAAAATTTTATTAATTTAAAAAATCCAGAAATGTTTCCAGAACGAAACTCCTTTGACCCAGAAAATCCAGGTTGGGCATGGATGTCAAATAATTCTATATCTGCAACAGTTGGAACAAATTATGAGCAATATGTTGACAGAATAGTAGATAACGGAGAGCCAGGATTTATCTGGCTTGATGTAGCAAGAAACTATGGCAGACTTAAGGATGCGCCAGACGGTAAGGATTATAGAGTTATGGGCTTTAATCCTTGTGCAGAGCAGCCATTAGAGTCATACGAACTCTGTACACTTGTAGAAGTACATTTAAATCGTCATGAATCCAAGGAAGACTTTTTGCGTACCCTTAAGTTTGCCTATCTTTATGGCAAAACAGTAACTCTTGTACCAACACATTGGCAACAGACAAATGGAATTATGCAACGAAATCGTCGTATCGGTACATCACTTACTGGTATCGCATCATTCTCTGATAAAAATGGTTTGCCAACAGTTCGTGAATGGATGGATGAGGGATATAATACAATACGTAAATATGATCATCAATATTCAGAATGGCTGTGTGTGCGTGAGTCAATTCGTGTAACGACAGTTAAGCCTTCGGGTTCAGTATCAATTCTTTCTGGTGCAACCCCTGGGGTACATTGGGGTCCAGGAGGAAACTTCTTCCTTCGTGCAATTAGATTTGGTGAAACAGATCCAATGATGCACCTATTTAAGGCTGCAGGTTATAAAATAGAAAAAGACCTAGTTTCAGCAAATACATCAGTTGTATATTTTCCAGTAAAATCAGGACATGCAAGATCAGAAAAGGATGTAACACTATTTGAAAAGATTGCTCTTGCAGCAACCGCTCAAAAATATTGGTCAGATAATGGTGTTTCTGTAACATTATCCTTCGATAAGGAAACAGAGTCAAAGCATGTCGCACCAGCACTACACATGTATGAGGGACAACTAAAGGCTGTTTCTTTCTTACCCATGGGCAACACGGTATATCCACAACAACCGTATACACAAATAACAGAGCAAGAATATAATGAATATATTGGAAAAATCAAGAAAATTGATTGGTCTGCAATATATGACGGTGTAGATAATCTAGAGGCTCAAGGCGAGGCTTACTGCACAACAGATGCTTGCGAAATAAAAATCTCGTAGTATGATAAAATAGACTCATAATGTCTAGTCCATCAAATCTATACGCAGAAAAGGTATTTTCGGAACATCCGACAGTTCTTTGGGCATTAGATGATCAGGCAGACTACATATCTCTAATATCTGAAAATGACCGTAAAGTATACAACTGGACAGTAACTGGTGGAACTGCAGCACTAGAGACTTCCATTATAGATGAACCATTTCCACTATCTGCAACAACAAAGTTAGTAGGAAATGTAACAACTGAAGACTATTCTAAAGTTGTATGTGTCAGCAATGATGTATTTAATTTAGAAGATCTAAACACCTATATGGGAACATTTTCTATAGGATCTTATGTGTACTCTGACAGCCCCTATATTTCTGGTATTGAAATTGGATATCAGTATTATGATGAAACAACTGCATCTATTGTAGAAAAATTAAAAAATTATGGAACTTCTGTTTATGGAAGATGGATATTTGTATCTGAGACATTTAATATACCATCTGAGATAGCAGCAGTAAAATTGGTTATAAAAATTAATTATATTGGTGGAGCAGAATCCACAGACGACTATGTATTTTTTGTTAATGGTATTACTGCTGGTCAATGGTCAGAAGAATTTAACTCTAGTTCTCTTGGATCAAACAAGATCGCTCTTCCATCAACAATAGCATTAGACCAATCATTTGTAATAGAAGCATCGTCATATGGTTTGCAAGAAACTCCTGGTTATTATTTTATAAACGATAACTCATTAGTTGCAAAAAATTCTGGTATACCAATTGTATATGGGTCAAGCAATACAACCATTCTATATCCTAATAACAACAAGCCATCACTAATAATTCCTGGTTATGGGTTCTTAAACAATTCTGGTAAATTTAAAGAATATACAGTAGAAATGTGGCTAAGAGTAAATTCTGATTCATTTACAAGAAAAAGAATTTTTGGGCCAATAGCATCAACAGACGGACTATATGTTGAGGGACCGTTTATATTACTAAAAATTGGTAATAATTTTGCATCACATTATATTGGAGAATGGACAAGGCCCATGATTGTTCATATTAAATATAGTAACAATACTGCCTCATTAATGATTAATGGGGAAGAAGTTATATCATTAAATATTATTACATCAGATCTTTCTTTTCCAGATATACTTTCAGACCAGGGAAAGACTCAAGATTGGTTGGGCTTTTACGCTTACGAAGATGTAACCCCAATAGAGGTTGACTGTGTATCTATTTATTCTTATCCAGTTCCATCTTTAGTTGCAAAAAGAAGGTTTGTATACGGACAAGGAGTCGAGGTACCAGAAAATATTAATGCATCATATAGCGGAACCTCTATGTTTATAGATTATCCTTTTGCCGATTATGCAAATAACTATATGTATCCAGACCTTGGATCTTGGTCTCAGGCATCTATAGACAACCTATCTGTTAATAAAAATTTTTTAACAACTAAAGAATACTCTTTGCCAGAAATATTTTTAAGTAATAAAACAACAGAAGAGTTGTATGCTGCATGTAAGAATCTTCCAACAGAAGATAACTTATATCTAAGACTTAAGCCATCAGGCTGGGATACTACAACTGGCTACTTACTGTTTAATGATATTTCATTGCTAACATCTTCAAAGGCATTTTATGGTATCTTTAAAGCATTGAATGTTAGCGGAACCAAAATTTTATTTAGAATAGACAACTCAGTTACAAAAGAATATTTCAGTATTGAACTTGTTCCAAGCACAACTGCTTCTGGAAATGAAATAAAGTATTTACATAAATATGAAAAGGTTCAGGAAAATGGATCTGTAGTTGATCAGATAGATGTTATATATACTTCAAATCCGATATCTGTCGGCGAGGACTTTGTTGCTGGAATTGATGTACCAACTTTTATTTCTGGTTTTGGAGGAAGGTTAACATCATTTTTTGGTAATCTTTCTTCAGCAAAATTATATGTAGGTGGTTGTAAAGAATTAACTAACACTTTTGATGGAAATATTTATCATGTTGGATTTTGTAGTAGCAAAAACTTTTTACCAATTTCGCACGTCTTTAATTCTACATTAGGAATTCCAGCAGATTTTGAAAATATCTTCAACCTATATTCCTCTCAAGTAGACTATGATGCTGGAGAATATTATGGAACCAATCAATATTTTTGGCTATATATATTAGATGGAGGATCTCCAACATCTTTTGCAAGCAATACATTAGATCTTCATACTGCAAGTTATACACTTTCACCAGTTCTTGATTTTAACAAGTTTTCTTTAGGTATAGATATCCAGGGAACCTGGGAAGATCAAATACCGCTTTCTTATTTTGCAAAGTATGTAACAGATGCAAGAGGTGATTCATACTACGATTTAGATTTTATACAGTTTAATTTAAATTATCCAGCACCATCAATATTTTTAGAACAAGAAACAGAAGGTACATGGAATTACGGAGAACTACACTCTGAGTATTCAAACCCAATTCTAAGAACGTATGAGTCGTTAGATAACCATCTATTTACAGGATACCTTAATTACGAAGATTTAAAAAATAGATCTCAAAAAAATTATAAATACGATACGTCAAATTCTTTGGTTAAGTCATACATAACATTTCAGTATATAGCAACAGGTGCTAATGCACCAGATTCATTTTTTATAAACAAAGAACTAGCACCAAAAAATGGAATCATTGATCCACAAGATGACTGGGTTCAAACAAAATATGAGATTGTAGACAATATGCTTATATATCCACCAAGGGGTGCAAAGTTTGAGGACTTGTCTATTGTTGTAGAACTAAACTTTAAGGTTAAGAATATTTTAAAGAATAAGGTTCAAGTTAAAAAATTACAACTTGCTTCTCAGGCATTTAATGATGTATCGCCAAATGAAATTGGAACAAGATTTGCTGTACCAATTTATCCTTATAGAAAAACTGGGTTTTACTATGATTTTAAAAATCAAAATCCTTTTACTATATACAAGGGAAGTTCTCCATATCTTTATTTAACAAGATATTCTGGCATTCAGGTTCGTGGTCAATATGACCCAGTTATAAATAGAGGAATATTTGTTCCCATAAATCCTGGATCTGCATCAAATTATAAAGTGATGGCTATGCAAGCAGCAATTAGATTTGATGAAGACTTTTTCCCATATGCACCAACACAAATCTTTGAAATAGAAAGCAAGGATAATCTAATTAAATTTTTTATGGTTGCATCACATCCAGACGGAAAGAGAGCAAGAATATATGCAATTAATGCAAAGACTGGACAAGTGGAAGAGGGCATAGGATTTTATCTAAATGGAAAAATAGTCAAGGATCCAACAATAACTGTTAAAGAATGGTCTATGCTTGGTATTTCATTTTCTAGTTTATTAGATTTTAGTAACTATGTTGGTTCTATTAAAATCAATGGGCCTCTTCTTGTTAATCTTGTTTCGCATTATAAATCAACTAACCTTCAGGAAGTTCAAAATGTTATAGAAAGGCCATGGTTTAGGGTTAAAAGAGACGGCGGGTTACAGTTTGACTGGCAGTACTGGGAGTCTGCATATATTTGGCAGGGTGTATTGGTCCTATCAACAACATCTTATTATGGTGTAAAACCATCAGATATTTATAAAAGTTATACAGGAACCAATAAAATTATAGTTGACGATACAAGAGAGTTTAGGCTAAACTCGTATCAATATAAGGTCTATGCAGATATTTCGTGGCAGTCAAAGATCCAAAATGCCGTATAGTATGGTATACTTGTGGTTATGAAAGACCCTAAAAAGCCAAATATAGGTAAAACTAAAATAAAAGTCATAGACAAGAACTATGACTGGGGTGTTTATGTTTGGAAAAAGTCAAATGGTAAGTGGTTTACAGATGGACAAGGAAATGTCTTAAATATACCAGCCATGAAGGGTGATATCGCCAAAATTGCAGAATTAAAACAGGCTGCAGCACATTATGGTGAGCCAGACGGAGAAGCAATATTTTTTGCTGGATTAAACAGAATCTCGGATGAAGAATATGCGGAACAGCAAGAGAGAATGCGTCAGGGTCTAATCCCAAATCTAAACGATCTTGGTGCAGTGCATGCAGCACAACAAACAATTAAGCGTTATGGAGCACAAGACTAATGTCAGAAGAAAATGAATATATTATAGGCGCAAGAATTGATAATGCGATTCAGCAAGATGACTCTTTTGTAAAGGCAGATCCATTTAATAAAAGTTGGGAAGACTTAAAGTCTTTATCTGGTTTGGACAATAACTTTAAACGTAGAGCAGCAAGAATATCAAAAGCAAATGAGCCTGGTCAGGCATACATGGATAGTGCACGAACAAATCAGGCTGGTATTAACGGAGCACAATCTAAAGAAATTAATCCTGGCACTGTATATAGAAATGGTTATGGTTTGTTTGATGTTATTACACCACCATGGAATTTATATGAATTAGCAAACTATTACGATACATCTTTTGCAAACCATGCAGCAATCGATGCAAAAGTAGAAAACATCGTGGGCTTAGGCTACGACTTTGAAATTTCTCCAAGAACCATGTTGAAGTTAGAATCTTCAAGTGATAGAGATGCTGTTGGTCGTGCACGTAATCGAATTGAAAGAGCAAAAATAGAACTGCGTGACTGGCTTGAATCCTTAAATGATGATGACTCATTTACAACAACAATGGAAAAAGTTTATACAGATGTTCAGGCTACAGGAAATGGTTATTTAGAAATAGGAAGAACCGTAACTGGAGAAATTGGATACGTTGGACACATTCCAGCAACCACAATTCGTGTTCGTAGATTGCGTGATGGCTATCTACAAATTATTGGAAACAAGGTTGTATATTTCCGTAATTTTGGTGCAACTAACCCAAATCCAGTAACCGATGATGCTAGACCAAATGAAATAATTCATTTTAAACAATATTCACCATTAAACACATTTTATGGTGTTCCAGACATAATGTCTGCAATTACATCTTTGCAGGGAGATCAGTTAGCAGCACAATACAACATAGATTATTTTGGAAACAAGGCAGTGCCTAGATATGTTGTTTGGCTTAAGGGTGCAAAACTATCTGCTGATGCAGAAGATAAGATGTTTAGATTTTTACAAACTGGACTTAAGGGGCAAAACCACAGAACTCTATATATTCCTCTTCCAGGAGATACAGATACAAATAAGGTAGAGTTTAAGATGGAGCCGATTGAAAATGGGGTACAAGAGGGCTCATTTGAAAGATATCGTAAGCAAAATCGTGATGATATTTTGATCGCACATCAGGTTCCGTTGTCTAAAATTGGTGGCGGAGATTCTGGGGCTATTGCAGCAGCCCTAGCCCAAGATCGTACATTTAAAGAACAGGTCGCAAGACCAGCACAGCGTCAACTTGAAAAGATGATTAACAAAGTAATAAGAGAAAAAACAGATATTTTGGAGTTAAAGTTTAATGAACTCACTCTAACAGACGAAATTGCACAGTCTCAAATCTTGGAGCGATATGTAAAAACCCAGGTCATGGTTCCAAATGAGGCACGACAAATTCTTGGTTTGCCAATGATTGCTGGAGGAGACGAGCCAGCAGAATTAAATCAGGGTAGACAAAGAGATGCAGAAAGAGTTAATAATCAGTCCGATGGATCAGCCACCGTTAATGGGAGAAATCCCAAGGGTGAAGGCAGGGCATCAGAATAAGTGATTTTTAACACATAGTAAAAAAGGTTATATAATATATTCTAGTATGACTATATCTAAAGCCCATTGGAATACAGAGGGCGACAACGTTCGCCTTTCACTACCATTTGCCAAGGTAGATAAGGAGCGTCGCATCGTCTCTGGTTTTGCATCCCTTGACAATGTTGATAAGCAGGGTGATATAGTTACAGCAGAAGCATCAATGAAGGCATTTTCAGAATTCCGTGGAAATATTCGTGAGATGCATCAGCCATCTGCAGTTGGAAAGATGGTTTCATTTAAGCAAGATAGATATTTTGATCCAAACTCAAAAAAGTTTTATAACGGAGTGTTTGTTTCTGCATATGTTTCAAAGGGTGCACAAGATGCATGGGAAAAAGTTTTAGATGGCACATACACAGGATTTTCAATTGGTGGTCGCATGAACAAGTGGGATGATGGATATGACGAAAAGTCAGATACCACAATTAGAATTATTAAAGATTATGATCTCGTAGAGTTGTCACTCGTTGACTCTCCAGCAAATCAATTTGCAAATATCATGCACGTTGAAAAGGTTGATGGTGTTGCTGTTGTTAAGGGTCAGGATGTTGCACTTGAAAATGTTTTTTATGATGAAGAGTCTGGAATTGTTATGGTTTCAGAAGAGGAATCTGTTATTAGTCCAACAAGCGGAAACCCAATGAAAAATATAGGATTCGTTGAAAAAACGGATAATGAAAAGATAGATATGGTCAAATTCTTAGTTGATAGTGCTAAAGGCATTAATACTTCTAAGATTAACAAGGAGGTAAATCCTATGACAGAAGAAACAACAGTTGTTGAAGAAACAACAGAAGTTACAAAGTCAGAAGAAATCGCTCCAGAGGCAGATGCCGTAGTAGAGGCTCCTGTTGCAGAAGTTGCTGAAAAGTCAGATGAGACTCCAGTAGCAGAAGAAGTTGCTAAGGCTGAAGAAGCCACAGCAACAGAGGAAGTTGCAAAGTCTGAAGAGACAGTTGTAGCAGAATCAACAGAAGAAACTTCAGAAGTATCTAAATCAGATGATGTAGTTGCAGAGTCAATTGCAGAAATCAAGAACACTATTACATCAGCCTTTAGCGATTTAGTAGAAACTGTAAAATCTTTGCAGGCAGAAGTAGAAATGCTTAAGTCAAACAAAGTTGATACAGCAGCAGTAAAGAGTTCACTTGAAGCAGTCGCCAAAGACATTGCTGCAACAAATGAGCGTTTTAATGAGTTTGGAAAGAGAGTCGACGCTGTAGAAGCAGATACCGCTTTCCGAAAGTCTGGCGATCTAGGCGAGATCGTACAGGAACTTCAGATGGAAAAATCTGAAAAATCCCTATGGGGCGGACGTTTCCTCAAAACAGCCGACTTATTTAAATAGGTTAAATCACTTAGGAGGTGACAATATGT
>Ga0129333_10001069_pt1 | contig 24425 bp, 41 predicted proteins | sample CPB6_08_DNA_FD_94474 | JGI IMG/M metagenome (GOLD analysis project Ga0129333, IMG submission 94474) | Freshwater to marine salinity gradient microbial communities from Chesapeake Bay, USA - CPBay_Sum_0.6_0.8_DNA | ecosystem: Environmental > Aquatic > Marine > Coastal | place: USA: Chesapeake...
AATGTAGAACTAGGTAATGCTAGAACCAATCAACTGGCTATTGGTAGCAGTGCAGCAAGAAGTCTAGCCAATGTGCTAGCAGGCACAATTAAGATGAGTGATTTTTATGGCAAAAGTAGTCTTACTGTGACCTTTGTCCCTGCTCCAGGCACAGGTGGCGTTCTCAGCATTGATGAATCTGCCAATACCACTGTTACATTTAACACAGTAGGTGCACCGAATGGCACAGTACTTTATTGGGAAATCGAAAATACAACAACTAGCGGTGCTGATTGGACTGCAACCAGCGGATCATTTACTATTAATTCAAACACAGGATCATTTACCCTACGTGGTGTAGCAGATACCACCACTGAAGGCGATGAAACTTTTATTTTACGAATTAGAGCAGGCAGTGCCACTGGTGGTGTAGTCTGCTCAGTGAACGGTACGCTAGTTGATTCCAGTGTGACTCCAGGTGCTACTCCAGTTGTGCCTACATATACTAATCCAGGATTTCAAGGAACTATTACACCTCCCCCACCTGGAGGAACCACTTACTACATTGAAGGCTGGACCATTGAGACTACCTTGGTATTTCCTGGATCACCCGGTGGTTATAGCCCCAACACCATTGCTGGTTTGCCAGTTCCTTCAGACAATACCATGCCAAGTCCCTATGTCTATCCAATTTGGCCAAACCCTGGTAGTGGGTATGCTGGATATGATTATAATTTATATACTGAATTATCCAGTGATGTTCCTTCAGGTTCAAATGCTGGTACTCAATCAGTGAGACTATGGGCACAAGGATGGGTTCCTCAAGGCTATGGTATCTTGTATGGACCATATATGTATAGTACCAGTGCTGCTAACCTAGCAGTAGGGGATCAGGCCAGGTTTTGGTGGAGAGCAGCAGGAGGAGCAGATGCCTATAACGTATTTGCCTATCTTTTGGAAATTAACACCGGAGCCACTATTCAATTGCTTAATGGCACTGGAGCTAGTCTATCAGCAGCTACACCGTGGGCTGAAGTCAGTGTTACTGTTAACACTGCGGGTCAATATAGATTTGTATTTTTATCAGGAACTTGGGATCAAACTGGCGGACAGTATCTCGGAGCCAGTTTGTATGTCACAAGAGTCAGTATCTTTAAACCTTAATCCTGTCAGCTTGAGTTTTGGTAAATAAGTATAGTAAACAAGGACTATAAATGAAAGTAAATGACCTAACAGAAAAGCAACGTAGTCAAAGTCAACGCAGCAAGGAAAGTTGTTGGCCAGGATATCGTAAAGTCGGAACCAAACCCAGTCCGACTCATGGCAAAAGTGTCAGAGTCAATGACTGTGAAAAAATCAAGGAAAATGAATTGGATCCAGCTAATACAGGCGAATATGACCGAGAAGGAGAAATGGCCAAGCAAAATCTAACCACTGCCGCAGATGCTGCCAATGAACTACGCAGTATATTAGACAGTGATGAAAACTTGCCAGAATGGGTACAGGCCAAAATTACCAAGGCAGTTGATTATTTAGATACTGCTCGAGACTATATGAAAGCAAAAGAACCCAGTGAGCCTCAAGAATCACTGACACCTGCTGGGCAGATGCAGACACTTAAACAGAGATTGTCTCAAGTAGGAGAAGGAATTGATGCTAATCAGCGACGTGCTCGACAGGTTCCCGGAGAAGAAATGCCCAAGTCAACTGGCCCTATACTAGGTAAACAGCCCAAACAACATCCTTTCAAGGGCCGCGCAGTTGGCGGCGGCATTTAATGTTGATAGACATATGGATTGATTTTTATGTGAGAGTTTTTCTAGCTTGTTGGTACGGACCCAGTCTTATACAGGCAGACACAGAGAAGGTAGGCCTTACACTGAATGGTATGAAGAATATCTGTAAAACATGAAATATTGGTTTGAATATGTAAGAAGTAGCTATGAACTAGTTCTAGAAGCCGAAGGCAAGACCAGCATATTTCTGAATCAGGACATAGAAAGCTATCTAGTACATCTAATGGCACGCTGGTTTGATAAAAATGATGTTCCACCAGACACTCCTGTAGCTCTGCTATTAATGACAGCCATGCAGACCAAGGACAAAAAGAAATTGGCTGAAACTGCTGACATCTGTTTATTCTATGACGGATTCCAAATAAAACAACGCCGTTGGCCCAGTAATAACTACTATAAAGACATGGGCATGATGGCCTATGGCATGGCCTACCTGGCCAGTCAGGATCAAGTCTATCAAAAACTAGAAGAAAATTTTAGCATTTGCAGCAGAGTCTTAAACAATATAAAACCTAGTACAATAGTATAACAAAATTTTCATAGATCAGTTTAAGTATATTAAACTGCTCTGAAAGCGGTAAATACATGTAAATATTTACAGGATTAACTTATGGATGAACTTATTCAATCAATGAAAAAAGCACTAGCTGATCACTTTGCTTTTTATCTCAAATCTCATGGATTTCATTGGAATGTTGAAGGTCCGGACTTTGTTCAACTGCACAAGTTATTTGGCATGATCTATGAAGATTTTTATAGCAGTATAGATCAGTTTGCCGAAGAAATTCGTGCCATGGAAGCCTATGCTCCTGCTAGTTTTAGTCGTTTCAGCGAACTAACTGGCATACAGGATGAAATTAAAATTCTTCCTGCAAGAACCATGGTAGAAAAATTACTAACAGATCTAGAAGTAGTCAAGATCAGCCTAGAAGAAGCCTACGAATTGGCTGAACAAGCACACAATCATGGATTAAGCAACTTCCTTGCTGAACGCCAAGATAAATGCGGCAAATGGGCTTGGCAACTTAGATCAACCTTAAAGGTCTAATGTCAACTGATATTATCAAAAATCTAGTTCGAGTAGAACTAAACACTAATCAAATCCAAGCACTGACTTCGTTTATCAATGATAGAGGAGCTAGTGCTTTTCGAAATTCTAATCTACTCAAGGCTATTAATCGAAAAGATTTCGCTGCTGTTCCAGATGAATTTAGAAAATGGACAGTAGAACAGGGCAGATTCTGTAATGAACTAGCAGGTCTTAGAGAAAAAGAAATAGCATTATTTGCCAAATAGAATTGACAGTGCCTGTAAAATCCTATATAATACTAGTTCATTAATAGGAGAAGTTATGCCCGAACGCATGTTTAAACCTGAAGAAATTGCCAAAATTAAAAAGCTGTTTACTGAGGGTATTCAAGTTATGAGCGAAGTTGCAGCACTCAATGAGGGACTCAATGACACCATCAAAGGTATTGCCGAAGAACTTGACATGAAACCAGCAACTTTAAAAAAAGCACTTAAGATTGCCTACAAAAATGAATTCGAAAAAGAGCAAAACAATTTTACCGAAGTTGAAGAAGTACTAGAAGTAGCCGGGCATCGTTAATGCTGGGTAAACCACTTGAATTCTACGTAAAGTGGTCAGCTACCTTGATCATTATGATCGCTGTTTCCATGTTAGCGGGAGAATGGTTTTATCCCTACAGTATCATGCTACAATTTTTTGGCAACTGCTTATGGATTTGGGCTGGTGTGATATGGCGAGAAAAAACCATAATATTCACTAATGCATTTTGCAATCTAATCATACTGACAGTTTTATCTATTAAATATATTCTATGAAACAGGTTCTAATGTGTCAGCCTAAACACTTTGATGTGATATATGATATCAATCCATGGATGACTAACAATCAAAACTTTGTAGATAAAGATCATGCCATGGATCAATGGAACATGCTGTATGCAATGATTCGAAGTTGTGCAGCAGTTCGATTAATAGATCCAGACTGGATCTGTCCTGACATGGTGTTTACTGCTAATGCTGGTTTCCATTTTGGCAAACGGAATGTTATTCTCAGTAACTTTAGATACGAACAAAGACGGTTCGAAGAAGAAAGATTCGCTCATTGGTTTCAAACCAACGATTATAAAATTCACTACGTATCAAATAGTTTCGAAGGACAGGGAGATCTATTAGAAGACAGCGACGGAAATCTATGGCTAGGTACTGGCTTTAGGACTAGTATACAGGCAGTTGAAGAAATAGAAAATATTCTAGAATGTTACATTCGTCCGCTGAATCTAGTGGATCCTTTTTGTTACCATTTGGACACTTGTTTTTGTCCTTTACCCAATGGAGAACTACTATGGTATCCAGGAGCATTTGATCTCGATAGTCAGAATGTCATAAGAGATCATTTTGATACTACTGTGGATGTCTGCGAAGAAGATGCTAGACTTTTCGCCTGTAATAGTGTATGCTTATACAATAATGTATTCACACCAGTGTGCAGTGATCTTGTTGGCATTATGTTAAAAAAACTAGGATATGATCATAGAATGTTTGACCTAAGTGAATTTATCAAGGCAGGAGGTGCCGCTAAATGTTTAGTAATGGATATCGATGAGCTACGTTGACGCAATCTACGTTAAGGAAAAAGACCTAATCAAAGTTGTCGAGCGAGTTGATGGCAAGAGAAAAGAACGTCAATACCCTGCTCACTACTTGTTTTATTACCCTGACAATAAAGGACAATATACTGGCATTGATGGACAGAGACTGGCTAAAATTGCAGTGGCCAGTCGCAAGGCCTTTGAAAAAGAACGCAAAATATACAGTCATAAAAAGTTATATGAAAGTGACATCAAACCACTGAATCGTTGTTTGGAATCAAACTATCTCAATGCTGATGCACCAGAACTTAACAAGGCATTCTTTGACATTGAAGTTGCCTATGACCGTGTAAAAGGCTTTGCTGATCCCAGTGATCCTTTTAATCCTGTCACTGCTGTGTCAGTGTATTGTGGTTGGTTAGACAAGCTAATCACTCTCTGCATCAAGCCTGAAGCAATGAGTCAAGAACAGGCAGAAGTGATTGTTAAAAGATTTGATGACACCATTCTCTGTGCCAACGAAGAAGAAATGTTGGACATGTTTCTCAGTCTCCTAGATGATGCTGACACTATCAGTGGTTGGAACAGCGAAGGCTATGACGTACCCTATATGGTCAATCGTATAGCCAGGCTGCTTGGTGCGGATCATACACGTAGGTTTTGCCTATGGGACATGAAACCTCTAAGACGTGAATTTGAAAAGTACGGTAAGATTTCCGAGACCTATGACTTTGTTGGTCGTGTGCATCTAGATTATCTCGAGCTTTATCGCAAATACACCTACCATGAAATGCACAGCTACAGATTAGATGCCATTGGCGAGTATGAACTAGGTGAACGTAAGATACAGTATGAAGGCACCCTAGATCAACTGTATAATAATGACTTTGAAAAGTTTATTGAATACAATAGACAAGACACACTGTTATTGGTCAAGCTAGACAAAAAACTACAGTACATTGACCTAGTAAATGTTCTTGCACACGCCAATACTGTTACACTGAGAACTACCATGGGTGCTGTAGCAGTGACAGATCAGGCTATTATCAATGAAGCACACAGTCGTGGCTTGATGGTTCCTGACCGTAAGCGAGGAGGATCAGGCGAGACACAGGCCGCAGGTGCCTATGTAGCATATCCTAAAAAAGGCATGCATGACTGGATTGGAAGCATGGACTTGAACAGTCTATATCCCAGTCTTATTCGTGCTCTTAACATGAGTCCCGAAACTATTATAGGACAAGTTCGACAGATAAAAACCAAACAAGAACTCGATCAGTGGTTACGGGCGGGCAAAGGATTTGCTGACTTTTGGGACGGCAAGTTCTGCGTCTATGAGTACGATGAAATCATGAACCGCAATGTAGGTTATGACGTAGTCATTGATTGGGAAGATGGTCGAAGCACAGAAATGTCGGCAAGTCAAGCCTATGAACTAATTTATCTCAGTGGTAATCCTTGGATGCTAACAGCCAACGGCACTATCTTTACCTATGAGAAACAGGGCGTTATTCCAGGCCTGCTGGCTCGTTGGTACACTGAACGTAAAGAGCTACAGAAGAAGGCCAAGGCCTGTACTGATCCAAAAGAGTTTGAGTTCTGGGATAAGCGGCAGCTAGTTAAGAAGATTAATCTGAACAGTCTGTACGGTGCGTTACTTAACGCAGGCAGCAGATTCTTTGATCATCGTATGGGACAATCGACTACGCTAACTGGTCGATGCGTTGCTCGTCACATGGCCAGTAAAGCCAACGAAATGTTTACTGGTGATTATAATCACTTGGGCAAATCAATTATCTACGGTGACACTGACAGTTGTTATTTCAGCGCATATCCGATTTATAAAGAACAGATTGATTCTGGTGATATAAGCTGGAATAAGGAAAAGGTTATTGAACTATACGATGCAGTGGCCGAGGAAGTCAACGCCAGTTTTACAGGCTACATGAATTCTGCTTTCAACTGTCCTGCTGCCTACGGCGAAGTTATAAAGGCAGGGCGAGAAGTAGTTGCCAGCAAAGGTCTTTACATTACTAAAAAACGCTATGCTGTCTTAATCTATGATAAAGAAGGCAAACGGGTTGACAAAGATCAGCCTGGTGAAATCAAGGCCATGGGCTTGGACCTCAAGCGAGCAGATACTCCTGAATTCATGCAAAAGTTTTTAGAAAGAATCTTGCTAATGGTATTGAATGGTCAAGACAAGCAGGATATCATTGACGCGATTAATCAGTTTAGAACAGAATTTAAAAGCAGACCTGGCTGGGAAAAAGGCACACCAAAACGTGTTAATAATCTAACCAAGCACACAGAAGTATTTGAAAAGACTGGTAAATGCGGCATTGGTCATGCACTAGCAGCCATTAACTGGAATAGATTTAAACGTGTATTTGCTGATCAACGCAGTATGGATATTACAGATGGTATGAAAGTCATTGTCTGTAAGTTGAAAAACAATCCAATTGGAATAACTAGTATCGCCTATCCTATCGATGAACTCAGACTACCAGAATGGTTTAAGGAACTTCCTTTTGACCATGCTGCCATGGAAGAAACAATCATTGATAACAAAGTGGATAATCTCATTGGTGTATTGGGATGGGATATAAGTTCTAGTGATCAAAAAACAACTTTTGACATGCTGTTCGCATGACAAATAAGTGATCACTGAAGACTATATACTAGTGCATGGCTTGGCGCCTCTGTCAACTTGTAATCTTAGTAAAACAGTTGACATTCAATTCTAAATACCTTATAATTCCCTTAAGGAGAAAATAATGAAAGATGCAATATTTGATATTGTGCGACACACAGCCAGCCTAGGTTTCTTTGACCTAGCTAAGGTAACTGGCTCGACTCAAGGCACAGAAATCTGGACCATAGACGAAAAGAAAACTGTGGTGTTGGATGCAAAACTAAAAAATCCCAGTGCTGACCTAATCGGAGAAGTGGGCTTTGGTAATCTTAGTTTTCTAAATGGTATTAGTAGTTTATACAACAAAGAAGGATCCGATGTAGTAATTCTTAGCACTACAAAAAATGGAGTAGTTATACCTGACTATATTCAATTCAAAGACAACGATGGCAACAGCGACAAATATAGGTTAATGAGCAAAGAAGTCATCGACGAACAGCTACAACAAAGCACCTTCAAAGGTGTCAAGTGGGACGTTGAATTTGAGCCCAGCAAATCTAAGGTAAGTGAAATGAGTGCCAAGGCAGGAATTTATGCTGCCATCGAACCTACTTTTTCTGTCAAGACTGAAAACGGTAATCTAATCTTTATCTTTGGCAGCGACACTGCTGGTAGCCATTTCGGTCGAATGACTTTTGCTAACAATGTTAGCGGTAACATCAATGAAGGCTATGCTTGGCCTATTGACAAATTCTTGTCTATTATCAAACTTGGTATGAATGCAGACTGTACAGTTAAATTTAGCAAGACTGTCTGTATGATCACCATTGACAGTGGCATTGGAGTATACGATTATATCCTTCCTGGACATACGAGATAATGGTCAAGAAAAGAATCATACTAAAAAATAACAGACCGAATGAAACAGTTAACGAATCCAAATTGGACAAAAACACTGTAAATTCTACAGCTAGAGACAATACTGGTTCAATTAACAATAAAGATCTAAACAATCTTATACGCGAACTACGTATCCAAAACGATTATCTCAGTAAGATTGATTGGAAGTTATGGAAGATAATGAACATGGTATCAGCAGTCTGTGAAGAAAACGGCTATGATTTCAAAGAAACTAGAAGGTAATTTAAAGGAGAATATTATGGATAATGAAGAAGTTGTTAAAAGTCTCAAACGCATGGAAAGTCTACTAGAAGCTATAGATTGGAAACTATGGACTTTTCACCAAAAATTTATGGTTCAGACAAAATCGGAGTCAGTGGCATCTAACAACGATGTTGAGCTGGATAGCTTAATGTCAAAAGACACAGGCTCTGAGGCTAAAACAAAACTATCAGACAAATATCCCAGTGTTGAAAAATGGAGCTGATATGAAAAAAATGATTTGGGTTACTTTTCAGAAAGAAGGTATTCACAAATATCCAGCAGCTCTAACAGACCCTAATCTAGCAACAGGAGGTGAGGATGATGTTTCGTTCTTGGGCTACCCGCATAGGCATATTTTTCATTTTCGTATTAGCATTGAAGTATTTCACGACGACCGCGATGTGGAATTCATCCAATTCAAACGATTTTGTGAGCGTCTCCTGCACGAGGGGGTAGTTCAACATAACTTTAAGAGCTGCGAAATGATTGCCGATGACCTATATCTACAGATCACGCTACGATATCCCGGTAGAGAAATCTGGATTGAAGTCAGTGAAGATGGTGAAAATGGCTGTCATATTCAATATGGGAAAACATAATGAGAACAATGAACCAATATCAAAACCAAGTCAGTCGAGCAATGATTCATATCAACGACATCAAATACGACTTACTTAAAATTTCTGAAATCTATGATGGTATTCTTCAAGAAGGTCTTGGACACATGCCTGCAGATATGTTTCAGTCCTATCTCAGTGACCTTCGAGAGCAGGAATGGATACATAACTATGAGATCAATGAAATAACTCTGAAAGAACAGAGCTATACCTACGATGTCAGTGTGCAGATTACTCAGGATCGTACTCCTAAGAAATTAAAGATTCATGTGGGATTGTATAAAAGTCCATGGCCGGAAGTGGCTCTTGCCAAAATGAAATATACTGGCAGCGGCTATGTCATTAAGTAAAAAAACAAGAATCGATCTTAAAACAAGAAATCATGACTATGCAATATTCTTGCCTAGCATAAGTGGTTTTTATCAGGATCAGGTCAGTCGACAACAAAACGAACCTTATTGGATTCCCAAGGATCGTATTCCCAAGGACTTTGAAAATGAAATTGAAGGTCTAAATTTTCTCAACAAAGAACAAGGCTATTTCTATTATCCCGATGCTCTTTACAGTGCTGGACATGCTCAGTTAAACATAGATAAGAGTTCTGTGCAAGAAAGCATGATACAGAATAGAGACCGCAAGAATACTTTCATACTAGGGGACAGTGGAGGATTCCAGATCGGAAAAGGCGTAATTAACTTTGACTGGAAACGTTTTTGGGAAAAGCAAGGAGATGCCGGCTATGTAGGTACAGCAGATAAAACCCGTATGGCCATACTTAACTGGTTGGAATTTACCGCTGACTACAGCATGGTATTAGATATTCCCACATGGGCTGCTGCTCCAATCAATCAAGAACGAACTGGACTCAAAGACTTCAGAGACTGCTTAGATGGCACACTGTTTAACAATGATTTCTTTTTGAAACATCGTCAAGGTAAGACCAAGTTCTTAAACGTTCTACAAGGTGGTAACAATGTAGACGCTGAGATTTGGTATGAAGCAGTCAAACACTATCCCTTTGAAGGCTGGGCCTTTGGTGGTAATAACATGAAGGACGTGGATCTAATGCTGCGTCGGTTGATTAAACTGCGTGATGAAAAGCTGCTAGAACCTGGTAGAGATGTCATACACTTCCTTGGTACTAGCAAGCTGGAACTAGCAGTAATACTAACAGCCATACAGCGTAACATTAGACAGTACATTAATCCTGACATGAAAATTACCTTTGACTGTGCCAGCCCTTTCTTGGCCACTGCCTATGGACAGATCTATACTCAACATGTACACCTGAATGATAGATTCAGTTACATCATGGACAAGGCTGTAGACAATAGACTATTATCTGGTTCTACATTGCCTTTCCCATGGTCTAGCCCCATTGGTGAACGTATTACAATGGGCGATATCTGTTGGTATCAACCTGGACAGCTCAACAAGAATGGTAAAGAAAGTAAAACCAGTTGGGATAGCTTTAGCTATGCTATCATGATGGCCCATAATGTTTACCAACATATCGAAAGTGTACAACGAGCCAATGCTCTAACTGACACTGCTTATAAGTTAAAACAGCCAGATCCTACTAGGTGGCAAAAGCAAAAAGGCAAAAGTCTTGAGATTGACAATTGGGTTCCACGTAATGTATTATATGGTGTGGAACTTGTCAATCAAGTTTTTACCAGTCAGACTCCGTATACTCTCTTGGATAATTGTCAAGCACTGTTGGCAGATTTGAACAGTAAAAAGACACTAAAAACCACTGCGGAAACCTGGCAGCAAAATTTCACAAAGACTGATAAAGGTAATAACAATGATGCTGAAGCAGCAGATAGTTGGGACATTGATCAAGCAGAAGAATTGTTGGAGGAATTAAGAAGTGCCTAGAGCAGTGGTTATTGGTTTGGGTATGGGTGTTCAGTATGTGTCATGGTTCAAAAAGTTAGGTTATACAGTTATAACCGTTGATGCCGACGCTAGTAAAAATCCTGACCATACTGACTTTGAATTTTTATACGACGATTGGTACAGACAAGATATCATTTATATCGGTACTCCAAACTATACACACGAGTCTATTGCTAGGCAGGTCGCCAGTCATGCACGACTATTACTGATTGAAAAACCAGGTTTTAAGAACTACACCAATTGGATGCGTTTCGTTAATGACCATCATCGAACACGAGTCATGATGGTCAAGAACAATCAGTACAGACCTGAGGTTGAATTATGGCGTGATATGGCTGAACGTAGCGATAGAGTAAACGTATGTTGGGAACGACAACAGGGTATACCCGCAAGCACATGGTTTACTAATCCAAAACAAAGTTATGGTGGAGTAAGTAGAGACCTAATGCCACACATGCTTAGTTATTATACTAACTTGACATGCTATGATTATGGCACTAAAATACACAGTAGAAAAGAAGACTTAGTAGGAGTAGGAATTGATACTTACTGTGTCATGGAATTCGTTGCTGCTAATGATAAAAAAACTGCGTGGACACTGGTGACTAATTGGCAGACTGATGAATATGATAGTGCTTGTATAGAATTTATCATCGATGGACACAGTCATATCTATGACCTCGGTACCTTATGTCCTGCTGAACCTTATTTAGATATGATTACAACTGCGACCAATAACATCGACAACAATGATTTTTGGAATAGCCAATATGATCAAGATGTATGGATTCATAAACAAATAGGACTGTTATGAAAACAAAAATATTGGCTACACAAGGGCAGGGATATTTTTATGAAACAGAATACAACTGCCCAGAAAGATTTGATCAAGGTATCATTGTAAAAAATATAATGACTGGCGTTTGTACCAGTGACATTGCCATGATGCGGGGAAATTTCGGTCCATTGCCACTAGATATGCAGGGGCACGAAGGTCTAGGCAAAGTTATTAGTGTTGGTAGTGATGTTAGAACTGAAGTTACAGTCGGTGATTATGTTGCTACTAGGGGTGAACCTGCTTATGCTGATTACTATCCAGTTCGTGAAGGCGAGTTTGTGGTTGTCCCAGAAGCAAATCCACGCTACATCATTGAACCAGTGGCCTGCGGTATCAACATTGTTGAAGGTGATATCGCTGAAATAGAAGGAAGAAGTTATGCTAACGACCATGCCAAACTGTTAATTATTGGCAGTGGATTTTTATCCTACGTAGCATATAAAACACTCAAGCTACATCAAACGGAATACCATATTGACGTAGTAGGTCGCAGTAACAGGGACATTTGGCTACAAGATAATGTTGAACTTAAAAGTTGCCCTAGTAGTGGTTATGAAATCGTCATAGTGCTAAATGACAATCATAGTTTTTTAGAACTTCCTGAACTAATTAATGACAATGGTCTAGTTATTGATGCTGTTGGTCGCAGCATCAGTAAAAAGGAAAGCGAAAACCTATTATGGCGTGCTGTTACTACAAGTAGACCAAGTCCGCGTCGCCCATTCTTCTTAGACTGTATGGAGCAAGGGGTAGCCTGGATTAAAAGTGGTAAACTCGATATTGATAAATTTTGGTCGAGAAGTTATAATAGAACAACTGAATGGCAACATGCGTTTCAAGATGGCATGAATAGACCACCAGGTTATAGTAGAGGATATATTGTATGGCCATAGACACAGAAGGTAGACAGCAGGTAGATTACTTTATTGGTACGGAAGTTGAACATACACCAATGAAAGGTGAACGCACACTGTTTGTAGTTGGCATAAAGCCTGTAGACGAAATTGTCAGTCGAGTCGACAATCTACGTCATATATACCTAGGTACCAGCCAATGCTTCAACCCTGTAGGTCTAGACGACTGGCGTGCCTGGAGTAAGATGATCAATGATCTACTAGACCTTGATTATTGGGTTACCCTTGACTTTGATGTAAAGTACGCCAATGAAATTCATGAAATGGCATTTACAGAAAGTGCAAGATTCATTCCCATGATCAGTGTTAAACTTCCCTACATTAAGTTGTACAACTATAACGCTGTATTAAAGATTGATGACACTACTTGGGGTGATTCTAACCCTGGAGTATGGTGCCATTACCTACATGATCTTATGGACCGTCGTGTCTATACGGATTGGAAAGACTATGTTGGAGACACTCCTCTATGAGTCGAATATTTTTAGTTGACTTAGAAAGCGTTGAAACACGCTACACTTCACAATGGAAGAAACATGTACCCGAAATTCTTAAAAGACAAGGACATAATGTTCACGTCATCTCTGGTCCTGAGGATATTCCTAGTGCCACTACTCCTGGTGCTTTTCTTAATTTTGGCGGCACCAATATATACAAGTCTAGTCAGGTCGAACAGTTTAGCAGGCTTTTTTGTGAGGGAGCCGTTAAACCTGGCAACCATTTTGTTTTTACTGATGCTTGGCACCCAGGCATCATAAACTTAAAATACATGAGTGAGCTGTTAAAGACACCAGTAAAGATTCATGCACTATGGCATGCTGGTAGTTATGATCCCCATGACTTTTTAGGTCGTCTAATCGGAGATGATCCTTGGGTTAGACATGCAGAAAAAGCATTCTTCCACGCCGTTGACTATAATTACTTTGCCACAGACTTTCATATTAAAATGTTCATGCAAAATCTTCTCAATGACAACCATGTTTTAGAAAATCCATGGTTCGAGGAAGACCTTGAAGAAGTTCTTAATGGCAAGTTTGATAAAATTGTTCGTACAGGATGGCCTATGGAATATATGCCACAGACGCTACAGCCTTATATGAATATGGTCAAGCGTGACCTAATTTTATTCCCACATCGCATAGCACCAGAGAAGCAGGTTGAAATTTTTAGAGATCTTAAAGAACATCTGCCACAATATGAATTTGTGGTCTGTCAGGATCATGCCTTGACTAAAAATGAATATCATAATCTACTAGGAGAATCCAAGATAGTATTCAGTGCTAATCTACAAGAAACTCTAGGTATCAGTTGCTATGAAGGTGCTTTGGTAGATAGTATTCCAATGGTGCCAGACAGACTGAGCTATAGTGAAATGTACTACGAAGGTTTTAAGTATCCAAGTAATTGGACCGAAAATTGGGAAAGCTATCAAAGACATAGACAAGAACTCTGTCATCATATCATAGTCACTATGACGCATTATGAAAAACGAATACCTCAGCTGAAAAAACAGACCAAAGATCTCGGAGAAGTATTTTTTAGTGCAGATTCTTTACTTAGTAATTTAAATGTATAAAATACCTTTACGTTATAATAATTTTTGGCAGGACACTGGAACCGGAGTCAACTATAAGATTGACCTTAAAGGCTGCAATCGTCGGCCAGGAACTTACCTAGACGAAGTCTGTGCCAATGCCGAACTAATTAGAAGCATGACCAATGATCCAATACATATCATGTACAGCGGAGGAATTGACAGTGAATTTATGCTGCGTGCTTTTATGAAATTGGGTATCAATGTGCGACCTGTATTTATAAGATTGATGCCTGACTACAATGATTATGACTATCGATTTGTAATGGAACTTAACAAGAGTCGTAACATTCAAATAAAGATATATGACATCAACTTCGACGATTTCGTACATTCTGGAAAGTTTGCTGAAATTGCTGAGAAACTTGATTGTCATGTTCATCAATATCCGGCATTATTTCATACTGCACTTCAGCTTGATGGAGTTGTACTAATCGGAGACTATGAACCACATTTCGTTGTTCACGATAAGGTATGGAGATTTGATGAATACGAAAGCCAATCTTGTCTCAATAGATTTTATAAGGTTTATGGGGTTGATGGTACTCCAGCTTTTTTAAATTACACACCCGAGACACTGCTCTCTTTCATGAATGAAGAAGTTATCATTGACCTAATTCAAGGAAAGTATGATAAAATTTTTGGTTCTAATGCTGTCAAGCCTAAAATTTATCACAAGTATTTTGATCTTCAGCAAAGAGTAAAAAAAGACGGTTATGAAAAAATTAGAGAATCCGAAATTTATCAACATCCTGATATTCAAAACTTTAAAAAATTTAGAACCAGCTACACATTACCCGGAAACGGAATCTATAGATTAGACCATGTTAAAATAAGAGAAATCTTAGAAAAGGAAATAAAATGATTCGAATGCAATATACAGGACACCCGCCGGTGGGTTATCAGATTGATCGCAGCTATAATCTACCACCTATTACAGGTGCAGTTCAATGGAATGGCGTAAACAAGTGTCTTGAAGTCAGTAACGGTAGCAGTTGGCAAAGAATTGATAACACCGTTGAGTTTCATAACAGCATCGACATTCAAGCCATGTATAACTGGATAGAAGAACAAAAACGTAAGCAGTCTGAAGAACAAGAACTACGCAGTAAATATCCTGCACTAGATGAAGCTTACAAGCATCTTGAATTGATTAAGACACTTGTAAAAGATCACACAGAAAACAAAACAACAGTATAAATAGATACGTTACACAAAGGTAACAACATTCAATCTCAATATCCGTGTAAGGAAGGATTCAAAAATGTCATATAACAAAACAAAAACCGATCCCGAACTGGGTCGACAGGTTCATGAGTACCTAGTAAAAATGGGTGTGGAAACACCTACTAACCCAAACCAGTATGATCGTAAAGAAAAGATTGACCATATTGAAGCACATTTTGGTCACATCATGCGTATCTTAGGATTAGATCTAACTGATGATAGTTTGATAGAAACACCTAAACGTGTGGCCAAGATGTATGTCAACGAAATCTTTTGGGGCTTGGACTACGAAGCATTTCCTAAATGTACCACAGTAGATAACAAAATGAAGTATGATGAAATGGTTATTGAAAGAAACGTCAATGTTCAAAGCAATTGTGAGCATCATTTCGTAGTCATCGACGGCGTGGCCACTGTGGCATACATACCTAAAAACAAAGTTCTAGGACTAAGTAAGATTAACCGCATAGTAGAATATTTTAGCAAACGACCACAGATTCAAGAAAGACTCACAGAACAGATCTTTCACGCACTAAGTTTTATTCTTGACACAGATAATGTAGCAGTGGTCATTGATGCTCAACATTACTGTGTTAAAAGTCGCGGTGTTGAAGATGTTGGTTCAAGCACTGTGACCAGTAAACTAGGTGGTTGTTTTAAAACTGAACCTGCTGTTCGAGCAGAGTTTATGAACATTGTCAATAACTGTAAGAGAACATGATGAAAGATCCCGTAATAGTCAATCTAGTTGAACAACTTAAAATAAAGATATCAGAAATTAACAGTCTCATGTCTTTGCTAGATGATAATGATGTTATAGTTCAATTGAGTGTGGGCAGAGAAACTGCAATTAAACCTAGTGCAATATCTATCGTAAGCCTGATACAGACACATGACTACCTACAATAAATCAATTACATCTGTAACAGCAATTGTTGGCAGTGGTGGCAGTGGTGGCAGTGGTGGCAGTGGTGGCAGTGGTGGAGGCACAGGTCAATATAACATATCCACTGGCCTGTATCGGACTGGAAATGTCCAACAAGGAGGTTTAGTAATCAATAACTCTACTAAACCTGAAAAAATTTTTAGTATAACCACTGATGGTAGGTTCACATACGGCACCGAAAGCGTTAAAATAGATGACCTACTTAGAACAATTAAGTTAGTAAAAAAACTAGCATTTGATGTAGCAGCGGATCCTGAACTCAGTAAAAAATTACCTTACCTCAAAGATGCTGCCCACGATTGGGTCATAGATGACCTAAAACAATAGGAGATATTATGGCAACTAAAAAGAAAGCCAAGACCGAAGTCAAAGTCGATGATGTCACTAGCAGAGAAATACCTAAGAACACCAAAACACCAAAACTGACAATAGTTGCTCCCGAACAATATGAAATTGATTGGGACAAAATCGCTGCTAATGTAAAAGAGGCTGCGGAAGAATACGAACGAAAAAAACTAGTGGAAGCTGCACCATACCATCCAGGTTATGAAGGTGCAATAATCGAAACTAAACCTGTTAAGTCTAAGAAAAAGAAAAAATGAACAAGATCTATTATACATGGAAAGATTTTGACAAAGATGTTATCAATCTATCTAAACAGATAAAAACCAGTGAGTGGATACCAGATTACTTTGTGGCCATTAATAGAGGCGGACTACCTTTGGGTGTAAGTCTTAGCAATCTAATGAATATACCGTTGAAAGTTATAACAGTTAGCTTGAGAGATCATGCATGTATTAGTGTAGACCGCAGTATTGCTGCTGATGCCTTTGGTTGGTATAATGCTCATGTTGAAGATCAATGGCTGTCACATAATAATTATTCGTATAAGGCAGATTATAAAAAACACAGCAAAAAAATCTTAATCTGTGATGACATCAATGACAGCGGAGCAACCTTTAACTGGATCGTAGAGAATGTTCCTAAAGAAATGTTACCTGGAGATTCCAGGTGGCAAGAAGTATGGAACGACAATGTTCGGTTTGCCACACTGTGGGATAATCCTGCTAGTGAGTTTGTCAAAAAGCTCGACTACACTGTTCACAGTAAAGATCCTAGTAGCAACCCATGGATAGTATTTCCTTGGGAAGAACCAATGGCAAAAATTCCAAAACAAAAAAAGTAATGAGTCAACTACTGCTAACTCTTAATTTTTGGGAAAGCAAGCAGTTAGAATACTGGTTGACAGACCACTATCCTGATGTTAAAATAAGAACATTATATGATACATGGAGTCCTCCTGATTCAGAAGAATGGTATGCCCTTGAAGGATCGATTGATCAAGAGTTTGAGTGTTTGCTTAGACTCAAATATGGTAATAAAGTTAGAGGCGGAATAAGATTTGGAAACATTCAAAGTTAGTGAAATTTTTTATAGTGCCCAAGGTGAAGGTCGCTTTATTGGCGTACCTAGCATATTTTTTAGAACATTTGGCTGCAATTTTCAATGTGCAGGTTTTGGTTTACCACGTGGAGAAAAAACTACAGAGCCAGATGAAATTGACGTCACTAAGTATTCCAACTTTATGGAACTGCCATTGGTAAAATATGGTTGTGACAGTTATGCCAGTTGGCATCCAAATTTTAGAAAGTTTAGTCCAAGATACAGTATACAAGAAAGCGTTGATGCCATGCTGGCTCTAACTCCTAACCATCATTGGCTGCAGGATAATGGCAACGATGTTCACCTTGTAATCACAGGCGGTGAACCTCTTCTAGGCTGGCAAAATTTGTATCCAGAACTCTTGACTCATACTGCTATGAGCGACCTACGTAACCTAACGTTTGAAACCAATGGTACTCAAATGTTGCATAAAGAATTTAAAACATTTCTTAGAGATGGTTATCGCTTACGTAAAGACAACATTACCTTTAGTGTAAGTCCTAAACTCAGTGCCAGTGGTGAAGCCTGGGAACATGCTGTCAAACCCCAAGTCATAATTGATTATCAACATGTTGGACATGTTTATCTTAAATTTGTAGTCAGTGCAGCGGAAGATTTTGACGAAGTAGACACTGCTGTTAAAGCATATAGACTGGCGGGATTTACTGGACAGGTCTATGTTATGAGTATTGGCGGCACAGACGAAAGTTATTTTGCTCATAGTAAAAACGTAGCAGACATGGCACTGGCACGTGGTTATCGTTATAGTCCTAGACTTCATGTAGATATTTGGAGCAATGGCTGGGGTAAGTAATGTTTAGAACCATTACCAATGTTATACTAGCAGTTTCATTAGTCATGATTTCTGCTCAAGCTCTGCGAGCAGATTGGTCCAGACTTGAAAAAACAGAAACACCACGCACAGAAAAAGAATACGTGGGGGGTGCTGCTGGTGTAGAGTACGTGCTACTCTGCCAAGATGGCCGAACAACCTTTGGAAAATGCAACGGAAATCAATCAATTAAGGAATAATAATGAAACAGATGTTAAGTGACTGTGATGGTTACCAGGTCTTTATGGAAGTCAAAAAAATCAGCTCTGTCAATAAGAATGTTGTAATCTTCTATACTAAATGGTTAGATGCCAAGAACCCCGATGAGTTTCATAAAAAGTTTGAGTTCTATTTGTCAGATGGTGAATTAATGAATCTGAAAGACAGTCTATGATAGACAAGTTAAAAAATCTATTCAAAAAACCTAAGAATCACAAAGAATCTGACGAACCTTGGGTCAATGTAGTCAACACTGATTTCGATGAAAATAATCCGAGGCAAGGCTTTATGGAATTGGAATGGAACTCAGCCTTCATTGAATTTTTGAAGAAACATGGATATAAGGGTAAAAATGACGAAGAAATCGTGGATCGTTGGTTCACTGATTTGTGCAAGAACATTGGTGCTCAAATGGATGAAGAATCCAAATTTGTAGCTGATGCTGATGTGCTGCCAAAACGTAAGAAAAAAGTTGACACAAAAAATGATGACAAGTAAACTACACTGGAGTTTTCGTGTAAATTGGGTTGGTGACAGTCATATTTTAGTTGGATATAAACGTCAAGACGACGATGACTGGACAGAATTTCTTTTTACAGTAAATGAATACACAGAGTGGATGAGTTTGTTGCAGGAATTTAATATTAATTTTCGCGAACAGATTGATCAAAAGTTAATCGAATCTTATATAAATGAGTAAAATGTATCTACTAGTTGACGCCGCTAACATGTTTTTTAGAGCCAGACATGTTGTTCGAGGAGATGATCCTGAAACCAAAGTTGGCATGGCCTATCACATCATGTTCAACAGCATTAACAAGGTATGGCGTGACTTTAAAGGCAGTCATGTGGTAATTTGTCTAGAGGGACGCAGTTGGCGCAAAGACTTTTACGAAGGTTATAAACGTAATCGACAAGATGCTCGTGCTGCACTCAGTCCCAAAGAAGCCGAAGAGGACAGAGTATTTTGGCAGGCCTTTGATGAACTAAAAGAATACCTTAGTGCCAAAACTAACTGCACTGTTCTGCGACATGAACGCTGTGAAGCTGACGACTTCATTGCTCGTTGGATACAGAACCATCCCAATGACAGTCATGTCATTGTTAGCAGTGACAGCGACTTTTATCAGCTATTGGCTCCAAATGTTAGACAGTTCAATGGCATTACTAAACAGTTGATTACCGTAGAAGGTGTATTTGATGAAAAAGGTAGACCTGTCTTAGACAAGAAAACCAAAGAGCCATTGCCCGCGCCTGATCCCGCTTGGCTCTTATTTGAAAAATGTATGCGTGGTGACAGTACTGACAATGTGTTTAGTGCTTTTCCAGGCGTTCGTGAACGAGGTACTAAAAATAAGGTCGGTCTTCGTGAAGCCTTTGCAGATCGCAACACCAAAGGCTACAATTGGAATAATATGATGCTACAGCGTTGGACAGATCATGAAGGTGTTGAACATCGTGTTCGTGATCGATATCTGTTCAATCGGCAACTAATTGACTTGACAGCCCAGCCCGAAGACATTAAAATTGCTATGGATGAAACTATCAATACTGCAATTGCCAAGTCGAGAATCAATCAAGTGGGCTTGCATTTTGTTAAGTTTTGTGGTAAATGGGATCTTGTCAATGTCGCTGACAAGATGGTGGAACACAGTGATTATCTAGGAGCAGCATACCAATGATATTGGCCAAGAATGTTATTAAAGATAAGTTTTGGATTCTAGAAGAAAATGCCAAACGTGTGGGCATGATGAATTTCAAAGATGATAATTATGTAATTAATCTAAAACGAAAAGAATACACAGTACACAGTCAAACAGACCTAAAAAATCTAGGTATTGAGTTTGTCAAGCGTGACTACAACCATGGTGGTCATTTGGAAGTCATGGGCTATCCGACTGATCAAGAAGAAGTTTTTAATGTACAAGAAATAGACGGCTATCCCACTTTTACCAAAAAAGCAGCCAGTAGAAGCACTCATGTAGCAGGTTGGTATGGTCTTAGGTTTAAGAATGGTTGGGTCTGTAGTCTTTGTCCTAGACTGACTACTATTCAGAATAATATTCATGTTGGTCCATACAAGTCTAAAATGGATCTTAAGGTAGTCTTGGGTCAACAACGAGAAGACGACGAGGATTAAGTTAGCATATAATACGTTTCCTAGATAAATATATTTAGGAGAAACGTAATGGCAAGACCTAAACCTACTATATTGTTGACGCATGTAGATTCCGCTAGTTTTAAAAGTGAAGAAATACTGGAAGCCGATGCCATCTATGCTGTCTTTTACAAAGGAAAACCTTTCAATCTAAGAACACATTTGAATAGTCTACAAGACTATCCTGGACCAAAATATAAAAAAGTTAGCTTTAGCAATCCTGGACATGCATTTAATTTAATGGAAAAACTGAACAAGTTATTTAAATGCAGTGATTTTACAGTAGTCGAATTACGCGAAGGCATCGAGGTTCTTGAAGATGACCTTAACAAAAGAACAACTAAGTAGATTTATAATCAATGAACTACAGAAAAGAGTTGATCATCCATTGGAATTTTTCGCTGTATTCAAAAATCCCAAAGGAACACGATTTACAACATCAGGCTACAGTATGGCCCATAAGATATGGAAAAACTATACTATAAAAATGCCTAAAGAATATTCAGTAAAAACAGGTACTCTAATAATGCTAGACAAACGCATGTCTTGGCCTTACTACCTATCAGGTACCAAGCTAGTGCTGTTCAACGAAATGGACGCCTTTGAATTCAGTCTTTATCAAGGTGATATTAATCTATGGGCCAACAAGGACTAAAAGAAATCTTTCTACGAGATGGATTCTTCGTAGCTAGGGACATTATAGATCCCAGTGTTATTCACAGTATCAATTCAAGAGTTAGAGACCTAGTACCAAATCGCGGTCATGGCATAGACAATAAATATTGGCCGCAGGATCTAGTTCATGAATGCCCTGAATTGGCATTATGGTGGAGTCAACAATTAACTGACTGGCCACAGGTTCGAACTGTTGGCAACATACTAATCAACACTGTGGGATTTTTGTTTAAAGATCCCTGCGTTTATGTGGCAGATGTTATTACCAATACACCAAAAAACAAATATATCAAACCACACATAGACAGTCCTTATCGTTTTGAAAAATGGCATGAAAGTTTTGATCTGTTAGGTGTACAGTGCATTGTACCTTTGTGTCAGTTTACTAGAGAGAATGGAGCGACTGGCTTATTGCCGCAGAGTCATATAAAAAATTGGATAGTAAGAGACAGCTATAAAGGTGTCTATAACGAAGAATTTTTAAAAAATGTTGTTCAGCCCAGTATGGATTTGGGAGATGTGCTAATTTATCATCCGAGAGTGTTGCATAGTACCATGCCCAATCATACAGACCAAGCTCGAAGGGCACTGTTAATACATATTACCAGTAGAGCTATGGCTGAACAAATGAAATTGGTAGACAATGTGTTTACAGGTTTACCAAGTTTGTAAACGCTTTTTGCCCCTAAGGCGTTATATATAGTAAGCAAGTAAAATTATTTGCTTAATCGATTTCAACTATAGGAGATTATTATGAAATCAGTTATCGCAACCCTAATCGCTCTGGCATTTGCTGGCAGCGTCGCAGCTCAAACCGCACCTGCTGCTAAGAAAGATGAAAAAGCTGCTGCTCCTGCCAAGGTAGAAGCACCTGCTACACCTAAGGAAATGCCCAAGGTTGACAAGCCAGCTAAGAAAGAAGATGCCAAAAAGGCTGATGCTAAAAGTGATGCAAAAGCAGCACCAGCAGCAGCAGCGGCTCCTGCTGCTCCTGCCAAGGACGAAAAGAAGCCAGCAGAACCTGCTAAGAAGTAATTTAGACTATGACGATTTCGAACACGGTCCTGACACTATTAGTCCAAGTGATTTGGACATTGCAAGAAATCTCCGTAGATTAGAAATCGTTATACTAAATACCTTTATAGATGATGAACACGAACTAAGTGACAACATCCAAGCAAGACTTCTGTTAGCCAGGACACTGGCAATAATGAAGTATAATAACAAAGGGCAACCCTGGGAAGGGTAGCTTTCAAACCCCGAAAGGGGTTTTTTATTGACACAAATTGACTAATTTGCTAGACTTAGGATACAATGGAAAGGAAAGGAAAGATGAATTTAAAATTGAAAGCAGCACTACAAGCAGGTGGTTTCGTCATGGGTGTAAGTGCAGTGTCAATAACCCTGCAGATTTTAGCCAGTTATTTTACAGTAGAAGACATTGCAACTGGACTGACATGGTTTTTCCTAGCATTCTGCATTTATATGATCTACCAAATTAATCTGAGTCGTTTGGAAAGCGAATCTGAAACCAAGAAAATAATTGAAGAAACCAAAGAAATTGTAGCCAAATATCGCTAAAAATCAAGGACTTAGCATGGAAAAAGTATCAGCAATTAGCTCTGCTGCTGGCAGTTCTGCTCGTAATCAGATGATGGAAGTCTGGCGTATGAGTATGATGCAGAAGGTCCAGAAAGAACTGCGGGATCGCATTACCGGGCGCAGTCCTGAGCCAAAAGAACCCAAACGAGTAGAACCCGCTGTACGAGTAGACATTAGCTCGGAAGCTAGGAGATTGGCTGCTTAATTGACACAAAATCGGTTTGGTACTATACTGTAGGTACAGTAAGCAAAACGGAGTTAAAATGTCCAAAGAAATCAAAATCAAAGTTTTCGCAGACCCAGGTCATGCTTGGGCTCGCTTTCCCAAAGCCCGTCTGGTCAAGTTGGGCATTGCTGACAAGATTACCGCCTATAGTTATCAATATAACGGTAACGCCTTCCTAGAAGAGGATTGCGACTTAGCTACTTTGGTTAATGCTCTCAAAGGTGCAGGCTACACTGACATCAAGTTTGACGAAAGCCACACCAACAAGTCTAGCAAGATCCGCAGTTATAGTCATTACACGGTTTAATTGACACAAAATCGGTTTGTCAGTATAATATGGATACAGTAAACAACACGGAGCCAGTAATGTCTGTTAAGCATGTAGATACCACAAAATCCCTTGATTGGAATATCAACGAGCTGTTTATAAATGACTTTGATCCCCAAGATATTGCAGAAATTTTAGACATCTCCTTGCTGAGAGTTGCCGAATATTTGGCTCCATTTGGCATGCATTTCCCTGAGTTCGCTGAGCCTGTTCGGTTTAGTGTTAATGGTCGAGTGTTGTAAAATCACAATTTGGAGTTAGTAATGAAAATTGATGTGAAAATCCCCACCAGCGGCGACGGATACTACAGTTCAAAGCGAAAGCCTGTTAGGCTCACTAAGTTAGAGTTGATCAAATACGACGGCGATAACTACGGAGAATTGCGTGTACATTTTGACACTAGATCCTGGAACGTGGATCGTGACGGCTTAATCTATAGTGACAAATTGTTCATACACGAACTCAAGCATTTCCTAGTGGGAAAATTGGGTTTGCCCTCTGCTGTCAGCTATAGTGAACAGGGTATGCAGGGTGACAATTATGTAAGTTTAGACGCTGAGCCCATGTTCGTTGAGCGTTTTCTTCAGGTTGCTTAATTGACACAAAATCGGTTTGGCACTATACTATGAGTATAGTAAACGATTAGGAGTTAAAAATGAGCGATTTAGACATTGAGATGCAGGAGATGCTCGAGCGTGGAGTGGGCATCGAT
>Ga0129333_10001072_pt1 | contig 24390 bp, 21 predicted proteins | sample CPB6_08_DNA_FD_94474 | JGI IMG/M metagenome (GOLD analysis project Ga0129333, IMG submission 94474) | Freshwater to marine salinity gradient microbial communities from Chesapeake Bay, USA - CPBay_Sum_0.6_0.8_DNA | ecosystem: Environmental > Aquatic > Marine > Coastal | place: USA: Chesapeake...
AAAACAAAAATTAAAAACGAATCCTAATATTTCGCGAATAGAAGCGCTCATGCAGGCGTTAGAAGAAAGTGCCATGGCCATGGCTTATACCTCCGTCATTTTGATCTTTGGTTTTATCATGTTCATTTTCTCGAAATTTCTCGGAACACAAGCACTGGGATTATTGATTTCAATAACATTGGTTATTGGCATGTTCACCAATTTAATACTGCTTCCTTCATTAATGTTAAGTTTCCACCATAGAATTAATTATAAAAACTTAATTGAGTCCGAGCTCTTCGAAGAAGACGATGAATCCACTGCTCAATCAGAATCGTAGTTTTATTGTTCTGAAAGAATTGCTTTTCCGAATCCTTAGAAAGATTAATTAAGCGCCCTCTTCAATTCTTGATCCTTTCCTAAAAGAAACCTTATTTGGTTGGTTTCCTGCCAAAGCTGTCGTGAAAACTCTTCTTTAATGTAGGGGATCAACGACTGCTTTTCTTGGCGCAGCAACAGGGCTAAATCCTTCATCTTAAGTTGATTTTCTGCAAATTGTTCAAATTGATTCCATTCTGCGTTGGTGAAGTTGTACTTGACCAAGGTTTGAACAGAGCTCCATTCGTTGGGCCGTGTTTGTAGAAATTTAAACGCATAGGCACTGAACACCTGATGGGTAAAAAGCATGCTTGCGAGCATTGAAACTTCGCTGCTATCATAAGGCACAAAAACGTCAGGGACAATGCCACCACCACCGTAAACGGTTCGTCCTTTTTTAGTTTTGAACGCTTTTGATTTATCCATTGGTATAGAATCCTTATGGAACAACTCCCCTTCTCTGTAGCGCAGTTCGTCTTTCATGTAACTTTCATAATCTCCTGAGTAGGATCTTTGTATCGTGCGACCGGAAGGGGTGTAGTACCTGGAAATGGTCATGCGCACACTGCTCCCATCCCTTAAAATTTGGTCTTGTTGAACAAGCCCCTTTCCATAGGTTCGACGTCCGTACAATAATCCTCTATCATTGTCCTGAATGGCCCCCGCCAGAATTTCTGCCGCGGAGGCAGACGATTCGTCAATCAGAACAGAAACTTTAACGGACTCCAACATCCCGCCACCCCGAGCATAAGAGGTATTGCTTGGGATGGATTTTCCTTTCACCGAAACAATGACATCACCTTTGGGAAGGAACTCGTCTGCAATCAAGACCGCCGCATCCAACACCCCCCCCGAATTTCCGCGCAAATCCAGTATCAAAGATTGCATTCCTTTCGACAATAACTTTTCAGCAGCGAATTGAAACTCTTGGTGGGTTGGAACGGAAAACTGATTGATTTTTATATACCCTGTCTTAGCATCTACCATAAAATATGAATCCACGCTTTCCACAGCAATTTCGCCTCTTTCGATTTGAATATCCAATGTTTTTTGCTTTCTGAGCACTTTTACCTTAACCATGGTGTTTTCCTTACCCCTTAGGTTTTCCATGACTAAATCGTTGGTGATTTTTGGTCCGGTAAAGTTCTTTCCATTGATCGAAATGATTTGGTCTCCGGCTCGCATTCCCGCCATGAAGGCTGGACCGTTTTTCATGGCAGATATTACGCATACGGTGTCGTTGATTCGTTGAAATCGCACTCCAATTCCCCCAAAACTACCCATTATTTCCTGTTGTTCTTTCAATAAATTTGCCCGGCTAATGTACCTGGAATGAGGGTCCAATTTGTGCAGCATTTCGTTGATAGCGTCGTTAAAAAGTGCATCCTTATCGACACTGTCGACGTATTTTTCCTCTAACGCCACAAGAACCTCTTCAAATTTACTCGCCCGACGGGTATCAACGCTCGGATGCAAATTAAAGCCCAGGTACATGCCCATGGCGACTAAAGCAGCAGCAACAAGGGGATAGATAAATTTTCGCGGTTCATTCATGATTCAACGTCTTTGTATTGTTGTAATTTTATTCCTGCTTGCTCCAAGAACAACAAGCCGCTTTGGTCTTTGTACTCATGAATGTAAACAAGCCTTTTGACTCCGGATTGCAAAATCAATTTGCTGCAGTCTTTGCAGGGCGAATGGGTTAAATAAAGCGTTGCGCCATCCATGTTGTTGGTGGATTTGGCCACTTTGAGAATGGCATTGGCTTCAGCATGTAATACGTACCAATGCGTCTCTCCGTTTTCGTCTTCGCAGGCGTTTGGAAAACCGGAAGGCGCTCCGTTGTAACCGTCCGAAATTATCATTCTATCCTTCACAATGATGGCCCCTACTTTCTTGCGAGAACATTGGGATAATTGCGCCCAACTTAACGCTAAACGCAAATACGCTAAATCGTACCGAACTGTTTTTTCTTCTAAGGAATTCATACAGGACAAAAATACCGAAAGTTTACGAGGGCTTGAATCGATAGGGCAAAGTTGATGGATCCATTTGATTGCCCGATATCAACTGTTGGACCCATCGCTGTGCCAATGGCGGTGCAGTTAAATACCCTTTGGTACCTAAGCCATTAAAAACAAAAATCCCTTTATACGTTTGGTGTTCTCCGATTAAGGGTCGCCTATCAGGGGAGGTTGGACGGATTCCTACTTCGTGTTTCACCACCTGAACTTCATCTTTGGAAATAAGGTGAAATTTCTCCAAGAGCTCTTTTCGGGCGGCCTCTGTGGGCTCGAGAGATTCCGTATGCCACATATAGGTTGCTCCTATTTTAAAATAACCCGGGCGTATCGGTAGGACATATACTTTACGATGGAGGGAAGAGCTCATGTCGCTATTATTCCAAGAAACCGTAAGAACCTCGCCCTGGGTTGAATGAACCGGCAAATCTTGAAACCATGGCAAGGCTTTATTTCTGTATCCTAAGGCGAAAACAACGTTCGAAAACCCTTTTCCTTTGTACGTCAAATCACCTACCGAAAATGCCTCGTTTGAAAACGACTCTTTCAACAAGGTCCCTTCCTTTTCAAAAAACCGGTGGTTCTCCTCAATGAAGGTTTTCGCGTCGATCCAAAAACCCTTGATTCTTCCAGAACCAAAAGGAGGGCACTTCTCGTCGTCGCGGTCAAAAGGAATCATGAAGGGCTCAAAATCCGGGTCATTAAATCGCTGCTCCCACGTAGTTTTTTCTTCCTCTGAGCTGAAAATTCTGCGAATATCTATGGGGAAACAATGTTGGGCTCTCATCCGTTTCTCGTTGTTTTGGTAGAAACTAAGCGCTTCTTGGTAGAACGGGTGTGCCATCCAAGTTAAGAGCGTTCTTCGAAAAGAAAAAGGGTTTACAATGCCGGCAGCAATGGAAGAACATGCATTCTTTCCGTCATCCATTATTCGGTAATCGACTCCCTTTTCTGCACAAGCGTGGGCCAAGGAAATGCCGGCAACCCCTCCTCCAACAATTAGTACTGGGTTCATGTTCTTAATTTGCTATCGCTGCGGCAAAGATAGTAATCTGTAAGTGCGGGTGCTCAAGGGTTAAACTATTAACAATTTGCAACACGGTTGATCCCGTTGTTATAACATCGTCAACGATGCCAACATGGTTTATTTCTTTGGGAATCGGATGGACTAACGTAAATGCCCCTTCGACATTTCGCAAGCGATTTGCCTTACTCAAACGTGTTTGGCTCACGGAATTCCTCAGGCGTTTTACGTGTTTAATGCAAAAAGGAATGCGGGTGAATTCGGAGAATCCTTGCGCGATGCATTCGCTTTGATTGTATCCTCGGTCCCATCGTTTTTTTGAAGCAATGGGTACGGGCAGCAAGAGTTGTGGCCAAGCCGACCTCGGGGTGCTTTTTGCCAAATTAACTCCTAAATCAACGCCGATTTCTCTTTTGTTTTGATATTTCAAATGATGAATGAGTACTTGTGCGGCGGTTTGTTCTTCGTATCGATACAGCCCATAACATGGAATGGTCCCTAAATTATCGAGGAAAACTGGACCGTAATTCAAAGGAAGTAGTTCTTCCGAACAGAACGCACATAGGCCTTTTTCGGCTCCAATCAGCTCTTCCGAACACCGCAAACAGCGAAAAGGAAAAAAGACGTGTAATAAATTATCTATGTGGAATTTTTTCATGTTTTTAGGTTCCATATACGTTGCTCGCGAAGTCAACAAGTACCTGTTCAAAACCCATTGAATCAACCCAGCGTTTCAACCCTAATAATGCAGAACTTTAAGGCTGTTCTTGCAAAGAAGGAAAGATCGTTGAATTTCAAAAGAAAGCACTTTGCAAGGCTTAATAACTTTTTTTATTGTTAATAAAATCTTCAAACATAGACGTAGTTTGAAATGCAGGGTAAAATTGAAATTTTGACGTTAAAATTTAACATTGGATCGATGTTTTTGAGCGGTTTTTTTTCGAACCTTTGTAAACCTTTCGAGAACGAATTTTAAGCAACTTAATTGCGGATGTAACAAGAAAGGTTAATTTGTTTTTACGGTGCATTACCATCCTCAGCAGTGGGGCAGAAGTTTTGTCGATTTACCTCAAGGGGTTAAGGAGTTATAAATAAAATAATATATAAATGGAGCCAATACTTACGGAAAATAAAAATCGCTTTGTCTTGTTTCCCATCGAGCACAACGATATTTGGAGTTTTTATAAAAAGGCCGAGGCCAGTTTTTGGACCGCGGAAGAAATCGATTTGTCACAAGATTTAACCGATTGGGGGCAGTTGAACGATGACGAACGTCATTTCATCAAACATGTGCTCGCCTTTTTTGCGGCGTCCGATGGTATTGTCAACGAAAATCTGGCTGAAAATTTTCTATCCGAAGTTCAGTATACCGAAGCCAAGTTTTTTTACGGCTTTCAAGTGGCTATAGAGAACATCCACTCTGAAACGTATTCATTACTCATTGATACCTACATCAAAGATTCTAAAGAAAAAACAACGCTTTTCAATGCGATAGACACCTTGGATTGCGTCAAGAAAAAAGCCGAATGGGCATTGCGTTGGATTGAGAAAGGGTCTTTTGCTGAGCGTTTGGTGGCTTTCGCTGCGGTTGAAGGGATCTTTTTCTCCGGGTCGTTTTGTTCTATTTTCTGGCTAAAAAAACGGGGGTTGATGCCCGGCCTGTGTTTTTCGAACGAGCTTATTTCTCGCGACGAGGGCCTACATTGCGATTTTGCTTGCCTTTTATACTCAAACCATTTGGTGAACAAGTTGGATAAGGCGCAGGTTGAGGAAATCATTCGAGATGCTGTGGCAATTGAAAAGGAATTTGTTACGGAGGCTCTACCGGTGAAACTGATCGGAATGAACAGCGATTTAATGAGTCAATACATTGAATTTGTTGCCGACCGACTCTTAATGGAATTAGGCAACGAAAAGATTTACAATGTCACCTGTCCGTTCGACTTTATGGAAATGATTTCCATTCAGGGTAAATCCAACTTTTTTGAGCGCAGGGTTGGAGAATATCAAAAAGCGAACGTATTGGGGGAAAAAGAAACGCAACGTTTCAGTTTGGATGAGGAATTTTAATTTTAATAAAGAATACGATGTACGTTTTAAAGCGTGACGGCAGAAAAGAAGCTGTAAAATTTGATAAAATCACCGCAAGGGTGGTGAAAATGTGTTATGGACTGGACCCTATCGTGTCTCCTGAATCGGTTGCTATCAAGGTAATTGAGGGTCTTTACGATGGGGTGTTGACCACAGACTTGGACAATTTGGCGGCGGAGGTTGCTGCGGCTAAAACCACAGAGCATCCCGATTATGCGCTGCTTGCTTCGAGAATCGCCGTTTCCAATTTACATCGCGAAACGAAAAAGTCCTTTTCTGAAGTGATGTCGGATTTATTTCATTACACCGACCCGAAAACAGGTCAAAACGCATCGCTTCTCGCAGAAGATGTTTACAGCATTATCCAGGAAAACAAAGAAGTTCTTGATTCTAGCATCATCTACGACCGCGACTTCCGATACGATTACTTCGGGTTTAAAACCTTGACCCGATCATACCTGTTAAAAATTGACGGAAAAATTGCGGAACGTCCGCAGCACATGTTAATGCGTGTTTCCATTGGCATTCACAAGAACGATATTCCTTCCGCGATTAAAACCTATAACTTAATGTCCGAAGGGTGGTTTACCCATGCCACACCGACCTTGTTCAACGCAGGAACCCCCAAACCCCAAATGTCGTCTTGCTTTCTGCTGACGATGAAACAAGACAGCATTGTTGGGATTTACGACACCCTAACTTCATGCGCTCAGATTTCTCAAGCCGCTGGGGGAATTGGTCTTTCCATTCACGATATCCGTGCAACGGGATCATACATCAAAGGAACGAATGGCACTTCCAACGGAATCGTACCAATGCTTCGGGTCTACAATGACACCGCGAGGTATGTGGACCAAGGAGGAGGCAAACGAAAAGGTTCTTTTGCCATTTATTTAGAACCTTGGCATGCAGATGTTTTTGATTTCCTGGACCTGAAGAAAAATCATGGCAAGGAAGAACAGCGAGCTAGGGACTTGTTTTATGCCCTTTGGATTCCGGATTTATTCATGAAGCGGGTCAAAGAAAATGGTACTTGGACGCTCATGTGTCCTAAAGAGTGTCCTGGTTTGTCTGACACCCATAGTGAAGCGTTTGAGGCCCTTTACACCCAATATGAGCAAGAAGGCCGGGGGCGAAAAACCATCAACGCACAAGATTTGTGGTTTAAGATTTTAGAGTCACAAATTGAAACGGGTACGCCATACATGCTTTACAAAGATGCGGCAAATGCAAAATCCAACCAACAGAACTTAGGGACGATTAAGTCGTCTAACCTCTGTACGGAAATCATCGAATATACCGCGCCGGATGAAATTGCCGTGTGTAACCTTGCCTCCTTGGCGCTCCCCAAATTCATCAACGAAAACGGTGAATTCGACCACGATAAGCTTTTCGAGGTTACCTATCAAGTGACGATCAACCTGAACAAGGTTATCGATGAGAATTACTACCCGGTTGATGCGGCTAAAAATTCCAACCTACGTCATCGCCCTATCGGACTTGGGGTTCAGGGCTTAGCGGATGCCTATATTTTAATGGGATATCCGTTTGAATCCGATGAGGCGCGTAAATTAAACCGAGAGTTGTTTGAAACCATCTATTATGCTGCAATGACGGCGTCAAAGGACTTGGCAATACAAGACGGCCCTTATACAACCTTCAAGGGGTCTCCGGTGTCGAAAGGTGTTTTCCAATTCGACCATTGGGGGGTTACTCCATCGGGAAGATGGGAGTGGGAAGCGCTCAAGACTGAAGTTAAGAAGCACGGCGTGAGGAATTCGCTATTACTTGCCCCCATGCCTACGGCTTCTACCGCTCAAATACTGGGGAACAATGAATGCTTCGAACCTTATACGTCGAACATTTATACACGACGGGTTCTTTCCGGAGAATTTATTATTGTTAATAAACACCTTCTCAAGGATTTAGTGAGAGAAGGTCTTTGGAATCCCGAAATGCGGCAAAAAATCATGGCCGCCAATGGATCCGTACAGAATATTCCTGAAATCCCAGAACGCATCAAGAATTTATACAAAACCGCTTGGGAAATTTCTCAAAAAGCCATCATTGACCAAGCTGCGGATCGAGGGGCTTACATTTGTCAGAGCCAATCCCTCAATATTTTCATGGAAAATGCAAACTTTGGGAAATTGACTTCCATGCATTTCTATGGTTGGGAGAAAGGTTTAAAGACGGGAATGTACTATTTAAGAACAAAAGCGGCGACTGACGCCATCAAATTTACCATTGACAAACGTGTTGTTGAGGAACCAACTCAAACCGAAGAAGAAATACAGGCCCAAATAGCTTGTTCTTTGGAAAACCCCGACAGCTGTGAAATGTGCTCTGGATAGAAATAAGCTGAACACATGCCTCACATTCGCCCGATTCAGTCGGCGTTAATTTCCGTTTACAATAAAGACGGGTTAGCGCCCTTGGTCAAAAAACTTCATGAAATTGGTGCCGTAATATACTCAACCGGAGGAACCTCATCGTTTATTGCGCAACAGGAAATACCCGTTGTTCAAATTGAAGATGTAACACTTTTTCCTGAGATTCTTGGGGGGCGGGTCAAAACCCTTCACCCTAAGGTTTTCGGAGGCATCTTGAACCGACGAGATAATCTTTCGGATCAAGCGACCATTGCCCAACACCAAATACCCCCCATTGACTTGGTTGTGGTGGATCTTTATCCTTTTGAAGAAACCGTTAAAACCACGGACAACGAACAAGACATCCTAGAAAAAATAGATATTGGGGGCGTATCTTTGCTTCGGGCAGCGGCTAAAAACTTCAACGACGTTGTGGTGCTTTCATCGGCAAACCAGTACTCAGATTTAGTTGAGAAACTTACATCATCGGGCGGATTAACCCACATATCCGATAGAAAGCGTTGGGCTGGAGAGGCTTTTGCAAGAACGCAGTCTTATGACCTCGCCATCCAACATTACTTTCAGGGGGGGGCGCTTCAACACACTCCTTTGCGGTATGGCGAAAATCCGCATCAGAAAGCAACGTTTACCGGTGATTTGACAAGCGTTTTTGAACAGCTTAACGGCAAAGAATTATCCTACAACAACTTACTGGACATCGATGCTGCTTGGCGGCTTATGAAGGATTTCCCCGCAGAAAAGCCCTTCTTTGCAATTATAAAACACAACAACGCATGTGGATTAGCGCTTGCTGACACCTTAGAACAAGCCTATGATTGGGCATTAGCCTCCGATCCAGTCAGTGCATTTGGTGGCGTTTTGATTACGAACCAACCCCTGAATTTTGCGTGTGCAACCTTATTACAACCGCTGTTTTTTGAGGTTTTATTGGCTCCTGATTTCCACGAAAACGCCTTAGTTTTGCTCAAAGAAAAAGCCAACCGCATTCTTTTGAAAATCAACCAATTCATTTGGCCAGAAACCCAGGTTCGATCCATTTTAAACGGAACATTAACCCAAGATTCGGATGCCGTTATCATCGGAAAAGAATCCCTTGATTTAAAAACGGAGCGGCCATTAACCGTGCAGGAAACGAACGATTTGATCATGGCAAATATTATCGCAAAACACACAAAATCAAACGCCATTGCTTTGGTAAAAGATGGTAGGTTATTGGCCTGTGGCACGGGACAAACTTCCCGTGTGGACGCCTTGCAACAGGCGGTTGATAAGGCCAAACGATTTGGGCTTTCCCTGCAAGGTTCGGTGATGGCAAGTGACGCGTTTTTTCCTTTTCCCGATTGCGTTGAGATTGCTGCAAGCGAAGGAATTACGGCAATTATACAGCCAGGCGGATCCATCAAAGATCAACTGTCCATTGACGCGTGCAATCGATTGAATGTTTCCATGGTTTTCACTGGCCATCGGCATTTTAAACATTAGTTTTTCTTTTCAATCTTTTTGCCTAACTTCGATGTCAATTTTTACCATTCCATAATTCATGGGTTTATTTAGTTTTTTAACGCAAGAAATTGCGATTGATTTAGGTACAGCGAATACGCTGATTATTTGGAACGACAAAGTTGTGGTGGATGAGCCTTCCATTGTGGCGAAAGATATTCAATCGGGCAAAATCGTTGCGATCGGAAGAAAGGCGCAGCAGATGCATGGCAAAACCCACAAACTCATCGAAACTATTCGTCCCCTTAAGGATGGTGTTATTGCGGATTTTAACAGTGCTGAACAGATGATTCGCGGAATGATAAAAATGATTAATACCGGGAATACCCTTTTTAAGCCCACCCTTAGGATGGTAATTTGCATTCCTTCGGGGATTACCGAGGTAGAGAAAAGAGCGGTACGCGATTCTGCGGAACATGCTGGAGCAAAGGAGGTTTATTTGATCCACGAGCCGATGGCTGCAGCCATTGGAATTGGGATTGATGTGGAAGAGCCCACCGGAAACATGATTATTGATATCGGGGGGGGTACCTCTGAAATCGCCGTTATCGCATTAGGGGGAATTGTCTCCGATAAATCAATCCGTATTGCAGGAGATGACTTCACAAATGACATCGAAGAATACATGCGCCGTCAGCACAATATATTGATCGGGGAGCGTACTGCCGAGCAGATTAAAATTGAAGTCGGAGCCGCGATTCCTGTACTAGAAGACCCACCACCGCCCTATGCGGTTCGTGGAAGGGACTTGTTATCAGGTATCCCTAAAGAGATTCTTATCACCCACGATGAGGTTGCGGCGGCACTGGATAAAACCATTGCTAAAATTGAGGAAGCAATTTTAAGTGCGCTGGCTTCTACCCCACCAGAATTGAGCGCTGATATTTATAAAACCGGCATCTATTTAGCCGGGGGAGGATCCATGCTGCGCGGGCTGAACCTGCGAATACAAGAAAAAACTAAATTGCCAGTGCACGTTGCTGACAATCCTCTACGTGCGGTTGCACTTGGAACCAGTATCGCGCTGAAAAATATTGGCCGATATCAATTCCTTATTAAGGATTAACGCGGGGAATTTTCCTCTTTTTTTACTGTTCCGAGATGCAGAACCTCATAGCTTTTTTAATCCGTTTTCGTGTTTTTTTAGGGTTTTTAGCGTTTCAAACACTGTGTTTTTTCCTTTATATCCAATTCGTTACCTACCCTCGAAGCGTTTTTTTTACGGGTGCTGGGAAAGTAAACGGTCAATTGCTAACGTGGGAAAACCAATTCTATCATTACCTTCGGCTGTCGGAAGACAATGAAAAGCTTCAACAAGAGAATGCATTATTGCGGGGGGTTACCTTTGATAATTATTACCAACTTCAGCGACCGACCCTTGAGAAAAACGATACGGTTTATCAACAACGTTTTCGGTTCATCCCTGTTCAAATCATTAGCGCCCCCACAGGACAACGGAATAATTATTTTACCATTGATGCAGGCGAACTTCAAGGCATTAAAAAGGGGATGGGGGTCATTTCCAGCAGAGGGGTTATTGGCGTGGTTTTTAAAGTCGGTAAAAAATACAGTTTGATAAAATCCGTGCTAACTTCGGACATCAACATTGATGTGATCGTGGGTAAAAAACAAATTCGGGGAATTCTGAAATGGAATGGCATGAATCCAAGGATTGGAAGCATTACGGGAATATCTACCGACGTCTACGTTCCAAAATGGAGCGAAGTGCGCACGCAAGGTTCTACAGGAATATTTCCCAAAGGGATACTTTTGGGAAAAGTTAAAGCCAAACGCAGAATGGAAAACCAGTCTCTTTGGGATATAGATGTGCTTTTTAAAGAAGACTTGCGCAACGTGCATGAAGCATTTGTTATTAATGCTCTTTTTATAAACGAAATTGAACAATTACAACAGAAGATTCCAACGGAAATCAATGAATAAGCCATGAAAGCCCTACTTCGATTTATCTTTTTATTTTTTGTTTTTCTATTCCTTCAAGTTTTTTTGGCAAGAAACCTTGAGCTTGGAATGGGCGCGCATTTATTTCTTCTGCCTTTATTCGTTATGCTTCTTCCCTTTGAGACCAACGTTTTTGTTTTAATGGGTCTTGGTTTTATGATGGGGATTATTGCCGATAGCATCATGAATACATATGGATTGAACGCCTCTTCTTTGGTGCTTTTTGCTTACCTAAGGCCTTTCGTTTTTAAATCCTTCACCCCGAAAGAAGGGTATGATGCTTTAAAAAACCCCACCCTTTCAGAGATGGGTTGGACCTGGTTTCTATTCAGTTATGGGGCCTTGCTTTTAATGTATGTGTTTTGGTATTTTCTTGTGGAAATCTTTTCCTTCCGTGAATTTTTACTCATTTTGCGTAACAGCTTTTTCAGCTTCATCTTCAGCATGATTGTGGCGTTAATCCTTCAACTTTTCTTTCGTAAGAAAACGCTTTCATGAACTTAGAAAACAGAAAATACTTGCTAATTGGGCTGGTGCTTCTCACAGCTATCGTTTTCATATCAAGGCTTGCTTACATGCAACTAATCGATGATTCTTGGTCTCGAAGGGCCACTGAAATCGCGGAAAAACGCCGAGAGATTGTTCCCCCGAGAGGAACTGTGTATGATCGAAACTGGAAGAAAATCGTGATCAATCAAATTTCCTACAACTTAATGATTGTTGAAGAAAAACTAAAGGATTTTGATACGGCTTCCTTTGCAAAGCTTATTGGATGGCAAAAGGCAGAAGTCATCCATCGACTTAAAGAAATCAAAGAGAATGAAGGATATTATTTAAACCCTGCAACCGGAATAAGGGAATCAAATTTCCGGAAAGACCGTCCATATCCTTTTATCAAAGATTTAACCCTGGAAGAGATCACCCAGATAGCCCCTCAACTCGGCGATTTTAACGGTGCGATATATGAGGAGCCCGTAGGAACAAGGTATTATCCGTTTCCTAATGGCGCGAATATTTTCGGATACATGAGTGAAGTCAATCGAAAAGAAGTGGAGGAGGATGCGTTTTACCGTCCAGGAATGAACATTGGGCGCTCAGGAATAGAGCGGGCCTATGAGGATGTTCTTCGCGGAATCAAAGGAGTGCGTTATGTGGTAACGGATGCAACAGCTCATGAAATCAAACCTTTTGCTAATAAGAAATTCGACACCCTAGCAAAACCTTCTCCCCACTTAATCTTAGGATTGGACATTGAATTACAAGCTTATGGCGAAGCATTAATGAAGGGGAAAAAGGGCTGTATCGTGGCGATTGAGCCCAAAAGCGGTGAAATTTTAACCATGGTTTCTTCGCCGAACTACGATCCTAATTTGCTTTCAGGAAGGAAGAACATACGGAAAAACTATCCAACCCTTCTTACCGATCCACAACTTCCTCTTTTCGCCAGGCCGCTTCAGGCAGAATATCCTCCTGGGTCCATTTTTAAACTCCTACAATCCTTGATTTGCTTACAGGAAGGGGAAATCAAACCGAATAGCTCTTTTTCTTGCAATAAATCTGTCGTTGGATGCCATAACCATCCAACCGCCACATCCGTTGAAAAAGCAATACAATATTCTTGTAACCCCTATTTTTATGCCGCGGTTCGAAAAGTTATTCAACCCAATAAAAAGAAAAAAAACGAAGAAGACGCGGTCATTGGTTTGGATAATTGGCACCGTTACATGAGTTCTTTCGGTTTAGGTAAGAAACTGGATGTAGACGTTGATTTTAACGCTCAAAGAGGGGGATTAATTCCAAATTCCGCCTACTACAACAAATATCTGGGGAAAGGAAATTGGGCTTTTTCCACCATTCGTTCCATCGCTATTGGACAAGGTGAAATCAAACTAACGCCCATTCAAATGGCCAATATAGCGGCCATGATTGCCAATAGAGGATGGTATATCACCCCTCATTTCGTTCGTTCCATCGGCAAGAAGGGGCCTAGGAAACAATACCTTACAAGAAATGTGGTTCCCATAGATCAAAGGCACTTTGAAGTGGTCATCGAAGGGATGAGACGAGTCGTATACGAACCCGGGGGAACGGGCAAAGAAGCACGAAACGAACAATTCGTAGTATGCGGTAAAACCGGAACGGTACAAAACGGCAAAAACAAAAAAAACCATTCCGTTTTTATTGCCTTCGCGCCTAAAGATGAACCAAAAATTGCACTTGCTGTCTTCGTAGAAAATGCCGGTGCCGGGGGAGTTTGGGCCGCACCCATAGCCGGGTTAATGCTGGAGAAATACCTAAAACGAACCGTTACCAATAAAGAAAAAGAGGAATACATTAAAACCACTCGATTGTAGATTAAATGAGAACCAAAGAACGGCTCTTCGCGAATCTTGATTTACCTTTGCTTATCGCTGTTTTGGTATTGATGGTGATTGGAATGACCACCGTTTATTCCGTAACCTACAACCCAAATTCTCCTTCTCTCTTCAGTTTCAGCGAAAAATATGGAAAACAACTTTTGTGGATTGGTGCTTCCTTGTTTTTGGGAGTTCTTCTCCTATTAATTGATGCCGACGTCTATCGTAAATTCGCAGATTTTATTTACCTAGGGTGCTTGGTGTTACTGGTGTTGGTATTATTTATGCCTCCTGTGCATGGGGCAAGGGCGTGGTTGGGTATCGGCGGCCTAGGCATACAGCCGGCAGAGTTTGCGAAAATTTCCACCGCATTACTGCTCGCAAAAGCCATCGATGAAATCAACTTGAAACTTCAAAACGCACGAACGGTCTTTAATTTACTCCTTATTCTTCTCCTTCCCAGTGTGCTGGTTGCATTACAACCCGACGCAGGCACCTTGCTGGTCTTCAGTTCTTTCTTGTTTGTTCTTTACCGTGAGGGCATCTCCTTTGACCCCTTGTTTTTAAATTTGGTCAACCGTTTTCGTGGAGTGCGGTTCAAAACAACGTGGCTTGGTACGCATTTTATTCCTTTTCTATTCTTTGTATTGGTCATTAGTCTTCTAAGTTTGTACTTGTCTGGATCTAAATATTCCTTTGCCGGATCGAGCATTTCGGGAATTGTTTTGCTTTGTTTCATCGTGACAGGAATCGCACTTCTTTTTCTGTTGGTAATCCTTTTGTTGGGATATCCTCGATACCGCAGAAACAACCTGATTGTTCTTGTGAGCGCATATGCCTTCGCGCTATTCCTTGTTAACAGTATTTCTTTTGTATTCAACAACTTAGCAAAACCCCATCAAAAAAACAGGATTGAATTGGTTTTAGGGTTGAAAGAAGACCCCAACGGCGCTGACTACAACCGAAACCGAGCCATGGCGGCTGTTGGATCAGGGGGGCTTTATGGAAAAGGTTATTTACAAGCATCTGTTTCAAGTATGAGAACCAATCACGTGCCTGAAAGTGAGACGGATTTTATTTTCTGTCCGTTTTCTGAGGAGTGGGGGTTCATCGGCACATTGATATTGTTATCGCTATACATGTTCATTGTGTTGCGCATTTTTCTCATTGCTGAGCGGCAACGATCCGTGTTTTTTAGAATTTATGCGTATTGCGTTGGAATGATTTTTTTCTACCATATTGCCATAAACTTAGGCATGAATATCGGATTGGCCCCGGTAATTGGCATTCCTCTTCCATTTATGAGTTATGGAGGTTCTTCCATTTTAGCCTTTACCTCCATGGTTTTTATTCTTCTAAAACTCGATAGTCAGCGTAAGGACGTACTTAGATAAATCGTATTTTTGGACTAAATCTTCATTCCATGCTCACTGAAAACCTTCGCAAACGGTTTACTCGAATTTTTTGGATCATTTCTTTGTTTCCGTTCATGTTCGTTTTAGGTTTAGTAGTACTTCAATCAGAGGATGATTTGCCTCCTATTTCAATGTTGGACAATCCTCCTGAATTGCAAGCATCCTTGATCCTTGGTGAAGAGGGAGACACCTTAGGCCGCTATTGGCAGGTAAATCGAACCAGCGCCGAGTTTAAAAACATTTCCCCTTTTGTTTTTGATGCTTTAATTTCAACCGAGGACGAACGATTTAAAGAGCATTCCGGAGTGGACTTTCGTTCAATAGCGCGTTCCTTTGGTTCTCTTGGGCGGGCCGGTGGAGCCTCAACAATATCGCAACAATTAGCAAAACTGTTGTTTACCCTTCAGCAACGCCAACGCGAGGAAATTGCTCGTGCCAACGGAGAAACGCTGTTATCCCATCGTGGTGGAATTATCGGAAAATTTCGGCGTCTTAACGAAAAAGCAAGGGAGAACATTATCGCAACGCGGCTTGAATCCAGGTACACTAAAGAAGAGATCATTACCATGTACCTCAATCAATTTGATTTTCTCTACAATGCCGTAGGTATCGAAAATGCCGCTAAGGTTTATTTCAACAAGCGCCCTAAAAACCTTAAAAAAGAGGAAGCCGCCATGTTGGTTGGTATGTGCAAAAATCCGGCACTTTACAATCCTTATACGTACAAAATCAAAAATTACCGTAAAATCATCGGCCGACGCAAAGGCATACCCTCAGAAGCGGTCAGTTATTCAGACATACAAGAGGCTCGGACCAAAGACTCCATGCGTTCCGTTAACCGCCGAAATCAGGTGCTATACCAATGGCTGAGAAACAGTGAAAAGGGCAACGAATCGTTGGGTTATAAATTAACCCGAGAGGAATATGAGCAGCTCATTAAACGTCCCGTGAAAGTCAACTATCAATCCGTTGATCATAAAGAAGGTATGGCTCCTTACTTTAGAGAAGTACTTCGGCAGGAGGTTACTGAGATCCTGTTAAAGAAAAAAGAAGACGGTTCCTTAAAATACGTTCGTGAAGATGGACAATCCTACGATATTTACCGTGACGGGCTGAAGATTTACACAACCCTAAATACACGGCTTCAAAAATATGCGGAAGCTGCCGTTGAGAAGCACATAAAAGAATCCTTGCAACCGGCCTTTAACAGCAATAACCGAGGGCTAAAGAACTATCCTTTTTCGAATCAAATTTCTCAAGAGGTTGTGCAAACCCTCATGAACAGTGCACGAAAAAATTCTGGGAGGTATAAGTCCCTCATTGCGTCGGGGTTAACAGAAAAAGATGCGATATCCTCTTTCGACGTGCCGACACAAATGCGGGTGTTTTCCTGGAGGGGTGAAATTGACACGGTGATGAGTCCGAACGATTCAATTCGTTATTACAAGGCGTTTTTACACGCTGGACTGGTAAGCATGGAGCCACAAACAGGGTTCGTTAGGGCATGGGTTGGTGGCGTAAACTTCAAACACTTTTCATACGACCACGTGAAACAAGGAACACGACAAGTGGGATCCACCATAAAACCTTTTGTATATGCTGCGGCCCTTTCATTAAACGCAGTTAATCCCTGCACAACCTTTAATCCGGGTGAATATTGCGTGGATTTAGTAGACCCAAATAACAACGTGGTGGGTAAATACTGTCCACAAGGTGAAGTGGCTCGAAATGTAAAAATGGGAATTGCGCAATCTTCCAACCCAACCACCGTAGCTGTAATGGCTAAAATGGGTACATACAATCCTGCCAACAAATCAGGAGGTCCCTATGAAATCGAAAAACTTCTTCGGAAAATGGAAATAACGTTAAATCCCAACGACGTCGTTCCTTCAATGTGTTTAGGAAGCATGGACCTCTCTTTATTTAAACTGGTCGGGGCACAGTGCATTTTCGCAAACAATGGGGAATACAACCGGCCTACGACCATAGAGCGCATAGAAGATCGAAACGGAAAGGTAATTTATGAGTCAACACCATACAACGATGAAGCGCTTAATGCCACCGTTGCCTATGAAATCCTAAAAATGATGAAGGGGGTAATTAGCCAAGGAACCGGTGGAAGTTTAAGAAGTGGTAAATACGGTCCAATTCCTCCAACAGCAGGAAAAACAGGGACTACCCAAAACAATTCCGACGGTTGGTTTATAGGCATTACTCCCGATTTGGTTACCGGTGTTTGGGTTGGCGCGGAAGACCGGGCAGTACGCTTTAAATCCATGAATTGGGGACAAGGTGCACGAATGGCCTTGCCGATTTATGGGTACTACATGCAACAAGCCTACAAGGATCCTGTATTGTCTTTGTCCACCCGGGACTTCTCCGAGCCTCCTAATTACGACCCCAAAGCCTACGATTGCTCCGACGCGCCCGATCCAGCGGCCGCTGATGAAACAGACGTTTTATTTTAACGAGAACACTTAAATGAATAAAGTACAACCCAATATACAGAAGGCGCTTGAAGGAATTCAAAACGGAATGACCCTAATGATCGGTGGTTTTGGACTGTGCGGAATTCCCGAAAATGCTATTAAAGAACTCGTTAAAATGGGAGTAAAGGATTTAACCTGCATTTCCAACAATGCTGGGGTCGATGATTATGGACTAGGATTGTTGCTCCAAGCGAAACAAATCAAGAAAATGATTAGCTCTTACGTGGGAGAAAACGATGAATTCGAACGGCAAATGCTTTCCGGTGAATTAGAAGTAGACTTAATACCTCAAGGGTCTTTGGCCGAACGTTGCCGTGCTGGGGGAGCCGGAATACCCGCATTTTTTACCCCTGCAGGATATGGGACGGAGGTGGCCGTCGGCAAGGAAGTCCGAATTTTTAACAATAAACCACATATTTTGGAACAGGCTCTAACTGCGGATTTTTCCATTGTCAAAGCGTGGAAAGGAGATACTGAAGGAAACCTGATTTATAAAGCAACGGCTATGAATTTCAATCCCATGATGGCCATGGCGGGAAAAATAACGATTGCTGAAGTAGAAGAGCTTGTTCCTGCGGGCACCTTAGACCCAAATTTTATTCACACCCCGGGCATTTTTGTTCAACGCGTCTTTCAAGGTGAAGTCTTTGAAAAGCGGATTGAACAACGAACCGTAAGAACACGATAACCATGGCGCTCGATAAAATAGGCATTGCAAAACGAATCGCTCAAGAATTGCGCGACGGTTGGTATGTTAATCTCGGAATTGGCATTCCAACTTTAGTTGCCAACTATGTTCCCGAAGGCCTAAGGGTTGAATTTCAATCGGAAAACGGCGTTTTAGGTATGGGGCCATTTCCCTTTGAAGGAGAAGAGGACGCAGACTTAATTAATGCCGGAAAACAAACGATTACCGTAAAATCCGGTGCAGCATTTTTTGATTCTGCAACTTCCTTTGCTATGATTCGAGGGAAACATGTACAGCTTACTGTTTTGGGAGCAATGGAAGTTTCACAGAGTGGAGATATTGCGAATTGGAAGATACCCGGGAAAATGGTTAAAGGCATGGGGGGGGCCATGGACTTGGTTGCCTCAGCAGAAAACATCATTGTTGCCATGATGCATAGCAATAAAGCTGGAGAATCTAAATTACTCAGAGAATGTTCCCTTCCCCTTACCGGTGTAGGATGTGTTAAAAAAATCGTAACCGAACTTGCTGTATTGGAAATCATGGACGGCGCCTTTCACTTGTTAGAACGAGCGCCAGGAGTTACTGTAGAAGAAATCGTATCGAAAACCGAGGGTGCTCTCGTAGTGCCTGAATTCGTGCCCGAAATGGTGCTATAATTTAACCGTGAAAACCCAAGGATACTTATTGGTTTTAATTGGATTGTTTTCATTTGGAGTTTCTGGACAAGTCCTGGTATTTCAACAACAAGAACCTCAAATAAACCTTGAAAATTGGATTGATATGGGGTTCAGGCATTGGAAAAATCCCCAGCATCGCAAAGGTTTTTTTAAGTATGACTCTCTTTACCTCTTGTCGTACCGAGATAGCCTCGGAGCGACCATTAGTGCCACTCCCATCTTCAACCTTTGGGCAGGAACCGAACAAGGTAACGGCGGATTAAAATATCAGAATTCACGAGGTTTACTCGTAACTGCGGGGCATAAAGGGTTTTCCTGCTACGCCATGATCATGGAAAATCAAGCCTTCTTGCCGGATTATCAAACCCAATTTATAAAAAGTCATGGGGAATTTTATCCCGGGACGAACGCTTACAACCAACAAAATGGGATGGTGCCTGGAGGAGGAAGAACCAAACCGTTTAAAAACAACGGGTTGGACTATGCCTTTTCTCAAGGAGGATTAAAGTGGGGGCTTTCCAAACAAATCACGGTATTTGGAGGCAACGGGAACTTGCGCATCGGCGAAGGACTTCGGTCCTTGTTTTGGTCCAACCATAATCAAGCCTTGTTGTTGGGAACCGCCGTCAACATTACACCTCATCTTCAGTACATTTTTACTAAAGGCCGATTGTTCGACCTGATTCGAAAACCAAAATATGCCAACGTGGAAAGCCCATATTATAAAAAAGGTTATTCCATGAATGCCCTTGTTTATTCTTTGAAAAACCTTCGTGTTGGCGTCGTTTATCAGACCATATGGGAGGGCGGAGATAGCCTTCGAGAGCGTTCTTTATCTCCTTGGTTTTGGAGCCCCATTGCCGGTTTCGATCGTTTCGCTAAAAACCGCGTCTCTCTTCCGCAGTGGGGATTGGTTGGCCATTACAAACCGATTTCCAACATCGTATTCTATGGTGAAGCATTTTTTCGAGGCGTTCAAAAAACCTCCATGAGCTACCAAGCAGGTGTTAACTACGCATCGAATTTGAAAGGCCTCTTCGCTTTCAACGTGAACCTGGCATTTGTACGCGTAGGAAGTTGTTTTTACGGCGATAATTACTCCCTGAGTTTTACTACCAATAACCTTCCTTTGGGCTCTTTGATTGGTAATGGTACGCAAGAAATATTGCTTTCAACTAAGTTAACCTATCGGCGTTTGTACTTGGATGTGTTGATGCAGTATTACACCTCATACCCCTCAAAAAATGTGCTTTTTAGGCCAACTTACACCGCGGAGGAGGAGGTGATTCATACAATGGGTGAATTCGGTTTTTTAGTGAATCCTATCACTCAATGTACCTTGTTCGCATTATGCGATTTCAGGCAGGGAAGTTCTTCGTTGCAAACACTTATTTTTTCTCTTGGAATAAAAACCGCCATTTTCCCCAACCGACATGTATATTAAGTGGATGATGCTTTTTGTAGGAATCGCCTTTGGAGCAGCAAGTTTTGCACAATCCCTTGGCTTTTTACAACAAGACTCACCATACGATAGCTTACGAAAATCCGATAGATTCCCCGTGCTTCCAGCAATAAGTATGGAGCCGAGCAAAGTGCCTTTTGAACGATTTATGCCATGGATGGATGTTGCATTAAAAACATCCATTCCCCTTGAAGGAAAAGTACAAAGCGGTTTTCTTCTCGATTATGAGAACCCTCATTTATTCCTGCGGCTTGGATTTCTAGCGGGATACAATTCAAATTTGACTTCACTAAACAACAACGGATTATCCGAAAAAGAACAACCTCGACAATGGACGCCAAACATACGATTCGGAGTTAAACCCACCAAATATTTTAACACACAAATCGGATTTGACCGAAATTTCTACGGCGAGGGAGCTCGCTCATTATTTTTATCGGACTTCGGGAAGCCATACCCCTTTGCATCAACCCGGTTCAACGTTGGCCCAATAAACTACCAAGCAATGCTTGCTTATTTATTCAATAATTCCGGGCAGCAAAAATTTAACATGAGCCACTTTATTCATGCCTCCATCGGAAAAAGAATCGACCTGCAGTTATTTGAAGCCGTCGTATTCAATAGTGGAGATACGATTTCCCATCGATCCTTTGATCCTTCATATTTAAACCCTTTTGTGGTTATACGCCCCCAGGAATATGCGATAGGATCCGGAGACAACGTGCTTCTTGGAATTGGAGCTTCTTTTAAGCTATCAAAAAGAGGAAAAATCTATGGTCAATTTGTTTTGGACGACTTTTTACTGGACGCTTTTTTGTCGAAGACCAAGTATTGGGGAAATAAATTTGCAGGACAATTAGGTTGGAAGCATCAATTCTCAAAGAACCAGATTAAATACCTAACTAGAATTGAAGCGAACACTGCACGACCCTATACCTTCTCACATCTTGGCGATGCATTAAGCTACACCCACGGTTCCCAAGTGCTCGCGCACCCATTAGGAGCTAATTTTTGGGAAGTTTTTGCCCAATGTAAGATGACAAAAAATACGTGGTCGGTGTTGGCTGAGGTGTCCTTTGGGGAACAAGGAGTTGATTCTTCGGCTGTTAATTTTGGGGGTAATATTTATCTACCTTACACCAATCGACCCTACGATTATGGCATTTCCTTGCTTCAAGGAAAATCCACGTTCTTTCATAAAACGCGAATCAATATTTCTTACGGATTGAAGAAGTTCTTTTTGAAAGAAGTTTTTTGTGAGGTGGTAATACAATATTTTAAAAGTTTTTCAGCATCAAATACTACCGTTATTCCTTTCGTTGGAATTAGGACTCCTATTTTCAGTGATTATCGTTTTTAATGCAAAAAGGCCCGGTTTCCCGGGCCCTTTCTTCCATAAAATCAGAGTCCAATAATCTGCCTCAGTTCTACCTCGGTCGAACTTCGTTGCTTACCTTTCTTGTCCAAGAACGTCCTGTTCACAAGGCGGCCATGTATGGCTACCTTTTTTCCTACTTCCGCATTGTTCTCCACAAAAGAAGCCATATTCCCCCAAGCATAAACACGATGCCAATCCAACCGGGAACTGTATTTGCCGTCGTTTTTCCTGTAAACTTTAGGTGTCGTGACTAAGAACCTTGCGACTTTACTTCCATCTTCAAACTTAATGACCGCCGGGGAGCGTGAAATGCTTCCTACCAGTGTTACATAATTGTTCATTTGATCTATAATTGAGAGGAAAAGGGTAGGTATTACCTGTGCGCAACCCTTTTTCCTGCGTGAATTTTACAAAAGCAATAAATCGTTTACTTCGACTTCGGTAATTTTTATCGGTCGCCCATTCCAACGAATGTATCGATTCACCAAGCGCCCCTCAATGGCCATTGATAAATTAGGTTCTCCAACTTCTACCAACAATTGTTGCCATTTGCCCCAGGCGAACACATCGTGTTTTTGGTGGCTTTTTCGTGCTTTTCCGTCAGAATCAACCCAAGTGGTTTCAGTAATCAACTTGAACCTTGAACAGCACATCCCCCCTCTCATTTCGCCGAAAACCGGGTGCTTTTCCATCTTACCAATCAAAGAAACAAAATTCATTACTTAACTTCTAAACCAGCTTTATTTAACAGCATAAAGTCATTCGCTTCAATTACGGTGCTGTATTTTTTCTCCCCCTTGGCGTTTTCGTAAGACTGATAAGCAATCTTTCCTTCTAAAAGGAGTTCCTGTCCTTTTTCTAGTTTCTCTGCCCTATCGGCCATCTTTCCCCACAGGTTGATGGTGTGCCATTGTACCTCCTCTTGCCATTCGCCGGTTTTATCTTTATAGCGCTCGTTGGTGGCTAATGAAAAACGAACTAATTTTCTTCCAGAGTCAAAAGTGTTAATCTCTGGAGCATTGCCTAAACGGCCAATGAGGTTTACTTTATTTTTTAGATGATTCATGTTTTTTGGTATTAAAAATTAAACTTGTTTTTTTGAGGCGTCCCTCGTTTACTTTGCAAAGATTGGGGCGTAAACGTCGAAGAGCTGGTTTTTATTCGTTTTTGTTCGAATGTTATTCGTTTAATGTCGGATAACTCCTTGTGCTAATTCGAATCGACCTGCGAAAAAACCTTTATTTTTATAAAAAATTCCACGATGTCGCAAAATATAATTGTAGAACGAGAAGGGCAAGTTGGATGGATTATTATTAACCGTCCGGACCAATTAAACGCCCTTAACAGAAACACCATAAGCGAATTAAACAAAGCGCTTTCCGATTATCGTGAAGACCCAACTATTGGTGTTGTATGCATCACGGGAAGCGGTGAAAAGTCCTTTGTGGCCGGAGCAGATATTAAAGAATTTGCAGAATATACCGTTGCAGAGGGAGGAGCATTAGCGCTGCACGGACAACAACAACTCTTTGATTTTATCGAACAAATGAATAAACCCGTCATTGCGGCAGTTAATGGTTTTGCCCTTGGAGGGGGCTTAGAATTAGCTATGGCTTGCCACATTCGAATAGCTTCCTCCAATGCAAGAATGGGGCTTCCTGAAGTTTCACTCGGAGTTATACCCGGATACGGAGGAACCCAACGCCTTCCTCTACTGGTTGGGCGAGGACGGGCCAATCAACTAATATTTACAGGAGAGATGATTGGAGCAGAGCAAGCCAAGGAATGGGGCTTAGTGAATACCGTGGTTGAACCCACAGAACTAAAATCTTCGGTGCTTTCCTTGGCCTCTAAAATCCTAAAGAACTCTCCAAACGCCATCGATAAAGCCATTCAATCCGTCAATGCCGGTTTTGATAGCCGCCAGAATGGATACGACGTAGAAATTCAGTCTTTCGCTTCTTGTTTTGGCACCCGAGAGTTTATTTTGGGAACGCAAGCGTTTCTTAAAAAAGAAAAAGCCAATTTTAGAGGATAATGGCCTCTCCGATTTCAAAGCTTTTTGGTCAAACCGCCTTATATGGATTGCCGAGCATTCTAGGTCGCTTATTGAATTATCTTTTAGTGCCCTTATACACCGCGGTATTCGCTAAACCTGCCGATTATGGGGTGCTATCCGATTTGTATGCGTACGTTGCTTTTTTAATGGTTTTACTTCCGCTTGGAATGGAAACCGCTTATTTCCGATTTATTCAAGAAGAAAAGGATCCCGACAAAGTATTTAATAATGCATTGGTTCCTGTTGTGTTGGTAAATTCTGGAGTTTTTATCGCGCTGTACTTTACCAATCCATGGATTGCGAAATGGATGCTTTACAAGGAGCATACAGAGTATGTCCTGCTCATGGGGTCCATTGTCTGCATTGATGCCATCTCTGCACTGCCATTGGCGCGGCTAAGGGCAGAAAATCAGTCGAAACGGTTCGTGAGCGTGCAAATGAGTTCGATCCTAGTTAATATAGTTCTTAACCTTCTATTTCTTTTGGTTTTCTTTAATCCACAGCGACCAGAAGAAGG
>Ga0129333_10001074_pt1 | contig 24372 bp, 25 predicted proteins | sample CPB6_08_DNA_FD_94474 | JGI IMG/M metagenome (GOLD analysis project Ga0129333, IMG submission 94474) | Freshwater to marine salinity gradient microbial communities from Chesapeake Bay, USA - CPBay_Sum_0.6_0.8_DNA | ecosystem: Environmental > Aquatic > Marine > Coastal | place: USA: Chesapeake...
ACTCAGACTCTTTTCGATGAGGTAACCACCGAGATACTCGCCCGTTGCCGCCCCACCGAACTCCCACAGAATGAACAGCGAAAACAGCAGACCGACGCTGATCCAGACTGCAGATTCGATGGCGGCCTCACGGGTGTGCACGACGTGGGCTTCGCGGTGAATCACAAGAATGTCGATGAGCAGCAAGACGGCGAGTACTGCGAGCAGCACCGGCCAATGCCAGCCGGCAATATCGAGATCGACCCCTCCGCCAGAAGAGTCCTTCGCTGTGAGTAGTGACAGCACGAATTACTTCGTCTCGGACTTGCCGCCGCCGATGACTGCCTGTGCGGCTGACAATCTTGCGATCGGTACGCGATATGGCGAACAGCTGACATAGTTCAGACCTGCGGCATAGAACAGCGCGATCGACTCTGGGTCGCCGCCATGTTCGCCACACACGCCGAGCTTCAGCCCACGCTTTGCTTTACGACCTCGCTGAGCGGCGATCTGGACGAGTTCACCCACGCCGGTCTGGTCGATGGTCTCGAACGGATTGCGCTTCAAGAGGCCAGCTTCGAGGTACGCCGGCATCATTCGGCTTTCGATGTCGTCACGACTGAAACCGAAGGTCATCTGCGTGAGGTCATTGGTTCCGAACGAGAAGAAGTCCGCTACTTCGGCGAGTTCATCGGCGCGCAATGCAGCGCGCGGGGTCTCGATCATGGTTCCGATGGTGACTTTCGGCCGTGTGACTCGCTTGCCACCTTTCTTCGCCTGAGGCGCTGGACGAGAGTTGACGTCTGCCAACACCTCCTCGACCCAACCCCGTGCCAGAGCAAGCTCCTCACGAGTGACAGTGAGCGGAATCATGACTTCGACAACGGGCTTGTAACCCTGTGCCGCCACTTCATCGGCTGCATCCATGAGCGCACGAACCTGCATGGCGTAGAGACCCGGCTTGATGACACCGAGACGCACGCCGCGCGTACCGAGCATCGGGTTGAACTCCGCCCAACTTTCTGCAGCTTTCAGCAACGCCTGCTCTTCTGCGGTCAACCCTGTGGTCGCCTTCTTGATTTCCAACTCGTCGACGCGAGGCAAGAACTCATGCAACGGAGGGTCAAGGAGACGCACCGTGACGGGAAGACCCGACATTTCCTTGAGAAGAGCGGCAAAGTCTTCCTTCTGCACGCGGCGAAGTTCTTCGAGAGCCTTCTCCTCTTCGGCTGGCGTGTTCGCAAGAATCATGCGACGCACCACTGGCAGACGGTCTGGCGCCAAGAACATGTGCTCGGTACGACACAGGCCGATTCCCTCGGCACCCAACTCACGTGCCTTGCGGGCATCTTCATCGGTGTCAGCATTGGCGCGCACGTCGAGTTTGCCCTTGCGCACTTCGTCTGACCACTTCAAGATGACGTCGAATTCCTTCGGTGGCTTTGCAGCCGCCAGCTTCAGTTCGCCGACGACGATGTCGCCGCTCGTTCCATCGATCGAGATGACGTCACCTTCTTTGACAACGACGTCACCCACACTGAATTGCTTCCCAGAGATCTGAATGGCTTCTGCGCCGACCACAGCCGGCGTTCCCCATCCGCGCGCAACGACTGCCGCGTGACTCACGAGACCGCCACGTGCGGTGAGGATTCCCTTCGACGCCATCATTCCGTGAACGTCTTCTGGGCTCGTTTCGCTGCGCACCAAGATCACGGCTTCGCCGCGTTCCGCTGCTGCCGCCGCGTCGTCTGCAGTGAAGTACACCTTGCCGACTGCTGCACCTGGCGAAGCTGCAAGTCCTTTTGCAAGTGCCTTGCCCTTGTTCGCGAACTGCGGATGCAACACCTGGTCGAGGTGGTCGGCAGCGACGCGCATGATGGCCTCGCGCTTCGAGATCTTCCATCCACCCTTCGGTGCTGAGGGTTTCGTCATGTCGACGGCCATCTTCAATGCTGCCGCTCCGGTGCGCTTTCCGACGCGCGTCTGCAACATCCACAACTTGCCTTGCTCGATCGTGAACTCGGTGTCGCACATGTCCTTGTAGTGCTTCTCGAGGCGGCGGAAAATGGCCATGAGCTCGGTGTGGATCTTCGGGAAGTGACGCTTCAAGGCATCGAGATCTTCGGTGTTGCGGATTCCTGCAACGACATCCTCACCTTGTGCGTTGACCAAGAAGTCTCCATAAGGCTTGTTCTCGCCAGTAGCCGCATTCCGGGTGAAACCAACTCCGGTACCAGAGTTATTGTCCCGGTTTCCGAACACCATTGCCTGGACATTGACGGCGGTGCCGAGTTCGTGACTGATCTTTTCTCGCACGCGATATGCGATCGCACGAGGTCCGTTCCAAGAACGGAAGACCGCCTCGATCGCACCGCGCAATTGCTTTGCTGGGTCTTGCGGGAATGGCTTACCAGTTTCTTTTGCAACGACTTCTTTGTAGGCGTCACAGAGTTCCTTCAACGCCGCTGCAGGGACATCTGCATCGGTCTTGGAATTGGTGCGTTGCTTCACAGCTTCGAGTGGATGTTCGAACTTCTCGCCCTCGATGCCGAGCACGATGCGTCCGTACATCGAGATGAAACGGCGGTACGAGTCGTAGGCAAAGCGCTCATCGCCCGTGTTCTTCGCGATTCCGAGCACACTCTTGTCGTTGAGCCCCAAGTTGAGGACGGTGTCCATCATTCCGGGCATCGAGAACTTGGCACCGGAGCGCACGGAAACGAGCAGCGGGTCGCCGGCATCGCCCAGCTTGCGCCCCATCTTCTTCTCGAGTGCTGCGACATGTCGCTTCACTTCGTCGTCGAGACCCTTCGGCCACCCACCATGCATGTACGCACGGCACGCATCGGTGGAGATGGTGAAACCATGAGGCACCGGCAACTTGAGGACACTCATCATCTCGGCCAAGTTGGCACCTTTGCCACCGAGCAAGTCCTTCAATTCCTTGGGCGCGCGGCGGTGTTTGTGATCGAAAGCATAGATATACGGCACAAGAGACGAGTCTAGGCGGGGACGTCTTGCCGGTGACCATCCGTAGGCTGGAAAGCACATGTCAGGACTGTCGCTCTTCGGCTTTCCGGTTCGAGTTCGTCCCGGATTCATCGTCTTTCTTGGCCTCATCGTGTTCCTGTACGGCGGAACGATCGGACTGTGGGTCGCGGCGGCAATCGGAGTCTTCACTCTCGTCCATGAACTAGGACACGCATTCGCTGCACGAGCAACAGGTGCAGACGCAGCGATCTCACTTGATTTTCTCGTCGCCTATGCGTCCTATCAACCGTCGCGCGAACTCAGATGGTGGGAGCGCGCTGGTATCGCCTTGTCTGGTCCTCTCCTTCAAGTCACTGTCGGATGCATCGTTCTCGCATTCATGCGCGTGAACCCTCTCAGCGAAACCGACGTCTCGTCGAGTGATGCCTCTATCGCCATCTGGTGGGCAGGTGTCGCGCTCGGTCTGTTGAATCTCGTACCCCTACTACCACTCGATGGTGGTGCACTCGTGGCGAGCATTCTCGATGCCTTCTTCCCCGGAAAAGGTCGGGTGTGGATGTTGTACGCCAGCCTGGTGCTCAGTGCTGGTGCACTCGTCGTGATGTTCGCGACCGGGTCAACCGGACTTGCCCCGTTCATCATCTTCATCATGATTTTCCAATATCAAACTCTGTCTGCCGAGCGCGCGCTTCAGAGTGGTCCCGTCTCGCCGACTGGTGACCCTGAGACTGACCTGTTCCTCGTCACGTCACTCGTGTCCAATCAGCGATATCGCGATGCCGTGGCGTTTGGTCGCTCTGCCTACACCCAGTGTCCGAATGACCAAGTGGCACTGCACGTTGCTCGTGCGTCCACCTTGCTCGGTGATGACCACTCTGCGCTCGCGTGGTTGCGTGCCGGTCTCAGGTCGACCTTGTCAAAGGAGCGATTCCGCGAAGCGGTCCGGTCGAACCCAGAACTCGCTCACTTCAGCACCGCGCTTGACGCGCACTAGCGCTCTCTCCGCTCCGCGCGATGTGACGACACCAACTTCTGTGCCATCGACGACGACATGTGACCCGACGTCACCCACTTCGCTGGCAGGTGCGACGACCAACTGCACAGGAGCAGATGACCCGCGCGAGTCCATTCGCTCGACTAGTTCTTGCCCTGGATAGCAGCCTTTCGAAAAACTCGCCGCCACACGAAGGATGCCAGTGGTGGCTGGGAGGTCACCGACGTCGATGTCACATCCGACTGTCGGCCACCCAGCATCGACGCGGCGCACGTCGTAGTCAACGTGTGACATCTTGGTCCCTGCGACCGGCAAGGTTGCAGCATCGCCGATGATGTCGACGTCATCGACACCACCCCACCACCGAGATGCACAGCCGACGACGCCACTGCCGACATCTCTGGCGCCAGTACCGAAATAGCTTCGGACGACCCAATCACTACGACGCATCGCAACTCTTGAACGCAAGATGAACTTCTTCAACCTTGTCATCACAGCGTCACCCAAACCGCTGTCAGTGTCCAGCGTGAACACCGTGTCCACGTGGCGCACGACCCGCAACAACGCGACCACATGACCACTCGGCTCGAGCAACAACGAATGCGCACTCGACCCGACGTCGAGGGATTTCAGATCTTGGGCCAATTGAGAGTGCAAGAACTCTGCTGCATCATCACCTTGTACCAACACGACATCGCGGGGAGCATCGCACCACGCGAGAGCGCCATCGTTTTGAACGGACACGTGTTGCACCTACGCCGTCGTACCCGCAGCGCGGCGGCGCGCGGTCATACGCCGAGCTGCCGGCACGGTGGCAAGTAGCGCTGCCGCCTTGTTGCGACATTCGAGTTCTTCGTCGGCTGGATCACTGTCAGCCACGATGCCGGCACCAGCCTGGAGAGTCGCACCCTTGGCTGACACGAACATCGTGCGGATGGCGATTGCGGTGTCGAGGTTGCCGGCGAAGTCGACATATCCGACGACACCCGCGTACGGGCCACGCTTCACCGGCTCAAGTTCATCGATGATCTCCATCGCGCGAACCTTTGGTGCGCCACTCACCGTTCCGGCTGGCAACGTGGCTCTCAACACATCGATTGGTCCTAACCCGTCGTGCAATTCACCCGACACCTGAGATGTGAGATGCATGACGTGGCTGTAGCGCTCGAGAGTCATCAATTCATCGACATGAACCGTGCCGTACTTCGCGACTCTTCCCACGTCATTTCGTGCCAAGTCGACCAACATGACGTGTTCTGCCCGCTCTTTCGGATTCTCTCGAAGTTCTGCAGCGAGTCGACGGTCGTGCTCGTCGTCACGACCACGCTTCCGGGTACCTGCAATCGGTCGTGAGATGACACGACGTCCTTGCACCTGGACCATCGGTTCAGGTGAGCCTCCGACGATGGTGAGATCGGGTTGACGCACGAAATACATGTACGGGCTCGGGTTGACCTGACGAAGTACTCGATACACGTCGAACGGGTCGGCATCAAGATCGATGCTGAACCGTTGTGACAACACCACTTGGAAAATGTCACCTGCACGCACGTGTTCTTTCGCGACGTCGACAGCTCTCTCATAGGCGCCATCGGGCATCGATGAGCGCATGTTTGGCAGCTGATCACCAGGTGCAGGAGGCTCGACGGCGACATAGTCAAGTGGCTTCGACAGGTCGGCAACCGCACGGTGCACTCGCTCGACAGCTGAGTCATATGCTTCATCGACTGCTTGATCAACGAGTCCTGCGACCAAGACGCTCTCAAGCATGTACACGCGTTGACGCCAGTGGTCGAATGCCGCGAGCGAGCCGATGATGCTGATGGACGCATCAGGGACGTCGCGATCATCCGGCGGAACATTCGGGAGATGTTCAACTTCACGAATGACGTCGTAGCCGAGGTGACCCATGAGTCCGCCTTGGAGCGGTGGCAGATCGTCGAAATGTGGTGCCCGATACACGCGCAACAGTTCTTCCATTGCAGCCAGAATTCCCCGATCGAGGGGCACCGACTCTGGCACCGAACCCTGAGTGGTTATGCGACCCTGTCGAAGTGTCAATGTTCCGCGTGGATGTCGACCCACGAACGAAAACCGACTCCACCGCTCGCCGTGTTCGACAGACTCAAGGAGAAAGCCATCTCCCTCGCCCACCAGTTTCACGAACGCCGCAAGTGGTGTCTCGAGATCGGCCAGGACTTCGGTCCACACGGGCACGACTGTGTGCGTGCGCGCTAGCGCGCGGAACTCGTCGAGCGACGGTCTGACAGTGAGATCACGTGGACCATTCATGACGACACGTCATTCACTTCGTGCCGAACGGCTGAAAAAAACAGGTGCTCTCGCCGGTATGACACGCACCTTTCCCTTCCTGGTCGACGACGAACAGCAACGTGTCGCCATCGCAGTCGTAGAACGCCTCACGGACATATTGAACGTCTCCGCTGGTGTCACCTTTTCGCCACAGCTCTTGTCGGCTGCGGCTCCAGTAGACCATGCGACCTTCAGCGAATGTCATGGTCAGTGATTCGCGATTCATCCACGCCATCATGAGCACTTTTCCAGTTTCAGCGCACTGTGCGATTGCCGGAACAAGACCTTCGGCGTTGAACTTCACTGACGACACCTGCTCGGCACTTGGCACGATGACTCGTCCTTGAGTGGCCATCAGAGATACAACCCCGTGCTCGCTTCGATGCGACTTGCCGCCACCGCGTGGATGTCACGCTCGCGCAACATGATGTAGTCGTTGCCGCCGACCTCGACTTCGTAACGATCGTCCGGGCTGAACAGCACGCGATCACCAACTTCAGCAGATCGAACATTTGCACCGAGTGCGACCACTTCAGCCCACACCAGTCGCTTACTGATTTGGGCGGTCGCTGGAATGAGAATGCCGCCACTCGAGCGACGCTCTCCCTCGTTCTGCGGGATGCGTACGAGCAACCTGTCGTTCAACATCTTGATGGGAAGCTTCTCGTCACCGCCTGACACGCCCTGCACGGTACCGTCAACGCGGTGCGTGTGGAAACCGTTTCTCTGCAGACACTCGATGGACTCGTGCTCGAAGCCGACCTCGCGCGCGCAGATGAGGCAATCGCGCCGACTGCAGCATGGGTGGTGTGCCATCCTCATCCCCTGTACGGCGGTGACCGTCACAACATCGTGGTGCAGAACATCATCTCCAGTGTCATCAAACGTCACGGCATCGCCCTTGCGCCTGATTTTCGTGGCGTCGGCAATAGCGAAGGTGCGCACGATGGTGAGGGTGCCGAGCGCCTCGACGTCGAAGCAGCCATCGGATTTCTCTCGGTGACAGCACCCGATGCACCCATCATCGTCGCTGGCTACTCCTTCGGGGCTGCCACGTGCCTCAATGTGGGCGATCCACGTGCGCATTGTTGGGCAGCCGTCGCACCACCTGTTTCAATGATGATCGGAGAATGCGTAGCTCGCGGCGATCACCGAAAGTCTCACGTGTTGATGCCTGCTCACGACCAGTTCTCGTCCCTCGACGCCACGCACAATGAGTTTTCCCGCTGGAAAAATGTCGACCTTCAGATTGCCGAGACCGCCGACCACTTCATGGCTGGGCAGGCGGACGAGCTGGACGCACTCGTACACCGTGTGCAGTCATCTCTCGCTTAGCGGCACCGATGGTGTGTTCGCCGAAGTGGAAAATCGACGCGGCGAGAACTCCGGTTGCGCCACCGTCGATGACTCCCTCAACCAAATGTTCGAGTGATCCGACCCCACCACTTGCGATCACCGGCACGGGAACAGCGTCGGACACTGCACGTGTCAGTTCAATGTCGAAGCCCTCACGTGTGCCGTCTCTGTCCATCGACGTGAGAAGTATCTCTCCCGCACCGCGCCCCACTGCTTCGACAGCCCACTCCACCGCATCGCGCATCGTGGGCGTACGTCCACCATGTAGGTACACCTGCCACCTGCCGGTGTTCGCGTCGAACTTCGCGTCAATCGCACACACCACACATTGCACTCCGAATTCGTCGGCAATGTCCGACATCAGCTCTGGTCGTTCGACAGCAGAGGTGTTGACGCTTACTTTGTCAGCACCGGCTCGCAACAGGGCGCGTGCGTGGTCAAGTTCTCTGATTCCGCCACCGACCGTGAACGGAATGAACACTTGCTCAGCGGTTCGCGAAACGACATCGATCATCGTGTCACGCCCGTCCGACGATGCGGTGATGTCGAGGAAAACCAACTCGTCGGCACCCTCGCGGTCATAGCGAGCGGCCAACTCGACCGGATCTCCCGCATCACGCAGGTCCACAAAGTTCACACCTTTGACGACTCGACCATTCGTCACATCGAGGCATGGGATGACGCGAGCCACCACGTCAGAAGACCGTGTCGACAACTTCACTTCAGGGCCGCCAACGCTTCGCCCACCGTGAAACGACCCTCATAGATCGCCTTGCCGGTGATGACACCGGCGATCACTCCTGTCGCCCGCAACGCGACGAGATTGTCAATGCTCGCGACACCCCCACTTGCGATGACCGGCGTGCTCGTGGCTTCGGCCAAGGCGACGAGACCGTCGACATCGGGTCCCATCAACATGCCGTCACGGGAAATGTCGGTGACGACGAACGCCGCTGCATCGGGGAACAGGGTCACGCATTCTTCGATTCGACGACCACCGCTTCGCGTCCAACCGTCAACTGACACCTCCCCACCGCGATGGTCGAGACCGACGGCGACAGGCACAAGTTGTGCGACCTCAGCCACTAGTTGGGGTGTCGACATCGCGGCAGAGCCCATCACCACACGTGATACTCCTCGATGGGCAAGCTCTCGCGCGTCAGCGACACTGCGAACTCCTCCTCCGACTTGCACTCGAGCCACACCTGCAGCGACACGTGAGATGCCCTCGATGACGTCTCGGTTGGTTCCCACCCCAGATTTTGCGGCATCGAGGTCGACCACGTGAATCCACGTCGCACCAGCGTCGATGAATTCGCGAGCAATGGTCAAAGGGTCGTCGCCGTACACGGTCTCGTCGTCGTATCTCCCTTGGGTGAGTCGCACGACTCGTCCGCCACGCACGTCAATCGCGGGATACAAGTCGATGGCCGGAGTCATCGTGGGACCTTCGTGACGAAGTTCGACAGTATGCGCAGGCCTGTAGCAGCAGATTTCTCGGGATGAAATTGCAGTGCTGCGACATTTCCTGTTCGAAACGCCACCGGCAACTCTGCCCCGTAGTTCGTGGTTGCGGTCACGGATTGTGGATCTGACGGATGTCCGGCAAGTGAGTGAACGAAATACACCCAGCTGTCACCGTCGAGTCCCTCGAACAACGGATCAGGGAGCTTCACGACCAGCTGATTCCACTGCATGTGAGGTCGAGGCACACCCGTTGGAATCCACTTCACTCGTCCCGAAATGACGGACAGACCCTTCTCGGTGTCGTCCTCATCACTTCCATCGAACAACATCTGCATGCCCACACAAATACCGAGAAATGGTCGACCAGAAGCCACTGCTTGATGAACTGAATCTTCGAGCCCGGCTGACCGCAGTGCACGCATGCACGCGCCGAACGCTCCGACGCCTGGCAACACCACCGCGTCTGCCGCTTCAATGTCGGTGACCCTGTTCGTCAGGTGCGCACGAGCGCCGACATGTTCCAACGCCTTCTGCGCTGACCGCAGATTGCCGATGCCGTAATCGATGACCGCGATGCGCGGCTGGTCGATCACGAAAGGACGCCCTTGGTGGAGGGCACTCCTTCTGACTCGACACGGACCGCATCGCGAAGACACCGTGCGAGGCCTTTGAAACTTGCTTCGACGATGTGATGCACGTTCTTTCCGGCAGCCAAGTTGACATGAAGTGTCATCGCTGCCGCAGTTGCGAACGAAGACACAGCGTGTTCAGCGAGCGAGGGGTCAAACGGTGGATCACCCAATGGAAGACACTCAGGTAGCGGGACGTTCCACGACACGAAGGGGCGACCAGACAGGTCCAACGCAACCGACACGAGTGCCTCATCGAGTGGAAACGAACCGGAGGCGAACCGTCTGATTCCGTGCTTGTCACCCAGCGCTTGCTTGAATGCTTCACCCAGAGCGATCGCGACGTCCTCGACCGTGTGATGCGTGTCGATGTGGAGGTCACCTTGGGCTTTCACCTGCAGATTGAAACCGCCATGGCGCGCGAGTTGGTCCAGCATGTGGTCGTAGAACGGAATTCCAGTGGACACATCTGACTGACCCTGACCATCAATCTCGATCACGACCGCAATGGAAGTCTCTTTCGTCTTCCGTTCGATACGGGCAGTGCGGTTCATATACCTATTCTGACTGCTCGAGCGCCTGCTTCAACGCCTCAATAAACGATGAGTTCTCGTCTTCGGTGCCGACGGTGACCCGAAGGCAATCTTCGACACCGGACCAACTGCTGCAGTCCCGCACCAGGACTCCCCTGTCCACCAAGGCCTGCCACACGGTGTGGCCACTCATGCGGCGCGGCTTGAACAACACGAAGTTGGCTCCACTAGGCCACGTGTCGACATCGAGCCCTGAGAGTGACTCGGTGATTCGATCCCGTTCCGCCACGATGCGTGCGACGCGGTCATTCATTTCGTCGACATATCCGAGCGCGGCGAGACCCGCCGCTTGCTTGAATGAATCGAGGTGATATGGCAAGACGACGGCATGCAACATGTCGACCATTTCCGGTGGCGCGATGACATAACCGAGGCGGAGCCCTGCGAGTGACCATGTCTTGGAAAACGTTCTGCTGACAACGACATTTCCCCCGGGCCTGGCCGCCAGCTCGACGGCGGAACGCTCAGAGAATTCGGCATATGCCTCATCGATGACGACGAGGCCAGACGAGATGTCAGTGAGCAACTCGATGTTGTCCCATGCCTCGACACGCCCTGTGGGATTGTTCGGAGAGCACAAGAACGTCACGTGTGGTGAATGTTCATTGACGACACGACGAATTTCGTCGGATGACAGAGTGAAGTCAGACGACCGCCGACCCGCGACCACGGTCGCACCCGAGATCCTCGCGAGGTGCGCATGCAACTGATATGTCGGTTCGAAGACAGCCACTGTTCGACCAGCCCCGGCATACGACAACAAGACCGTCTGCAACACTTCGTTTGATCCGTTCGCCACGAACACCGAGGACATGTCGACTCCGTGACGATCAGCGATGGCGCGGCGAAGTGCTCGAGCCTCTCGATCGGGATAGCGATTCCAGTCGATGGTGGCAACCAGTCGAGCGACCTCGTCACGCCATCTTCCTGGCGGAGGAAAGGGCGACTCGTTCGTGTTCAGTCGCACGGCCACGTCGACTTGAGCCGAGTGGTATTTCGACAATGCAGAAATGTCGGAGCGAGGCGGTACCGGTGCCGAGCGAGCCACGCTCACAACCTAGCGATGCGAGACGAGCACGCAGTTGAAGATTTCATCAACGGGCGAGACGTTGTGCCCGCAACACCAGCCGATGCGCCGTCAAGAGTGCTCGCTCGGCCTCGTAGATCGCGGACACGAGGTCCTCGTGATTTCCCTGCATCGAAGTCGCAAGGTCGGCCATGCGGTCGCGGTAGCGGGCCACAGCTTCGGCTGCCGCTCCGAGTTCTGCGTTCATGGACTCAAGTGAACTGCTCATTTGCGTTTGCTCGACTTCGTTCCGTTCAGCGCCACTTTGTCACGTGTCGGCAAACTTGACGACGGGCAGATGTCTTGCAACTCGCAGTCGTGACACCTCGGCTTACGTGCGTCACACACACGTCGTCCGTGCAAGATGAGACGAAGGCTGAATTTTCCCCAGTCCTCGGGAGGCAAGTGCGAGTTCAAGACGCCTTCCACTTTCACGGGGTCTTCTTCGGTCGTGAGTCCGAGTCGACGTGACAAGCGACCGACGTGAGTGTCTACCGCAAGCCCGGGAAGATCGAAGACGACGCTGCGCAACACATTTCCCGTCTTGCGACCGACGCCGGGCAAGGTGACGAGATCTTCGAGTTCCTTGGGAATTTCTCCTCCGAAGCGGTCGACGACAGCACGCGCCATTCCGATGAGGTTGCGTGCTTTGGTTTGGTAGAAACCTGTTGACCGCACCAACTCTTCGACATCAGTCGGGTCAGCGACGGCGAGATCTTCTGCCGTCGGATACTTCGCAAAGAGTGCAGGTGTCACCATGTTGACGCGCGCGTCGGTGCACTGCGCAGAAAGTATCGTCGCGGACAGCAACTCGAATGCATTTCGATGTTCGAGTTCGCACTCGGCAGCTGGGTACAACGCGGAGAGCCGTTTGGCAATCTCACGTGAGCGTGCGGCAGGCGTTCGGGGCTTTCCCACGGCGCGAGGGTACCCTGCACTCGTGCCCTCGTTCGACATCAAGCGAAGAATGAATGATGACGACATCGCACAGGTGTCCGAGTTGCTCGAGGCTGCCGAGCGTGCCGACGGCTCTCGCCCGTTGAGCGATCATTTGTGGCTCGACCTTCGCATGGGAGGTCGCGACGGTTTTGCAGGTTTCATCGCGACCGAGGAAGGACACGAACACATCATCGGCTACAGCCAGATCTCTCGTGGCAACGAGTCGTGGCTGGTCGACCTCGTCGTGCACCCTCATCATCGATACGACACCGCAATATTGGGCCCGCAGCTCATGAAAATCGCACTCGACACCGTGGCCGCCGAAGGTGGTGGCCACGTGCACTGGTGGGTGTTCGAGCCGACTCAATTCCATCGGACCCTCGCGACCACTTTCGACCTACACGCGGGACGCACCCTGCTGCAATTGCGCCGACCCTTGCCACTAGAGCCTGAACTTGCTCGCCTCGGTACCGATCTACGAACCACTTCGTTCGTGCGCACCCAAGACGAAGAGGCATGGCTCACTGTCAACAATGCCGCATTCACCCGACACCCCGAACAAGGCGGCTGGAGCATCGACACCTTGCGGTCGAGATACACCGAAGCGTGGTTCAACGATGACAGCATTCGACTTCACACCGTTGACGGCCGACTCGCCGGGTTCTGCTGGACAAAGATCCATCCGGGGTCATCGCCTCTCATGGGCGAGATCTACGTCGTCGCTGTGCACCCGGACTTTGTCGGCCGCGGTATCGGCACCGCACTCACGGCAGCTGGTCTCAACCACATGGCTGAACACGGTGCACAAGTGGCCATGTTGTTCGTCGATGAAGACAATGACGCTGCGGTGTCGTCGTACGAACGACTCGGGTTTGCTCGACATCATCGCGAGCGTGCATTCGTCGGTGACGTGCCCTCTAGCCTGAACACATGACAGACACCGCCTCTGCGCCGACCTCGGCCCTTCCGCGTTGGTCGGTAGCCGACGTGCATGAATCGTTCGACTCACGAACCTTCAAGGCAGCACTTGAATCATTCTCTGCCGACGTCTCTCGCCTCGAAGCAGTGTTCGACGAGTCGAATGTGCGAAAGGTCGACCGACCAATCGCGCCATCAGACGGCAAGATCGCCGATGCTGTCATCTCCCACTACAACCGTGTCGTCGATGCGGGAGAGGTGCTGGGGGCCTACATCTACGCAACGGTGTCCACCGACTCTCGAGACGAGAGTGCACAAGGCCTTCTCAGCGAAATTGAAGTTCTCGATGCTCGAACGTCACCACTGCTCGCTCGCCTCGCCGAATGGGTGAAGTCACTCGGAGTCGACGAACTTGCAGCACTCAGCACTGAAGCTGCAGAACATGTCGGCCCTCTGCTTCGACTCGCCGAGCGCACGGCCCACCAGATGCCTGAAGAACTCGAAGGGCTGTATGCCGAACTATCGACCACAGGGTCTTCATCATGGGGACGTCTTCAAGCAGACGTCACCTCGCAACTCACTGGCACAGTCGTCCGCCCGGACGGATCGACTGACACGTTGCCCATGCCCGCCATTCGTGGCCTTGCATCACACCCCGACGAACAACTGCGACGGGCCGCATACGACGCAGAGATGGCCGCATGGCCATCGGTGGCTGTGGCGTGCGCCGCGGCAATGAACAGCATCAAGGGCGAAGCAAACGTCATCAATGCGCGGCGTCATTGGAGTTCGCCACTTGATGCCTCGCTCTTCGCGAACAGCGTGAGCCGCAAGACTTTTGAGGCGATGCAGAAAGCTGTCACCGATTCTCTCCCCGACTTCCGTCGTTGGATGAAGGCCAAGGCTGCAGCTCACAACGACGCTGACGCTCTTCCGTGGTGGAATCTCGTCGCACCACTCCCGAATGTGTCGTCGTCAGTCACCTGGGATGAGGGCATCGCTCTCGTCAAGTCAGCATTTGCCGAATACAGCGACAACTTGGCCGACCTCGTCGACCGGTCACTCGCTGAGAAGTGGATTGATGCGGAACCGCGCGAAGGGAAAGTCGGCGGCGCATTCTGTATGTCTTTCGTCGACGACCGGTCACTCGTCTTGTTGAACTGGACGGGCAGTACAGAAAGTGCTCAGACCACGGCGCACGAGCTCGGACATGCGTACCACAACACCCAGTTGGCGCAACGCACGGCGCTGCAGAAGCGATTGCCCATGGCTCTCGCTGAAACTGCGAGCATCTTCTGCGAGACATTGGTTGTGGAAGCCGGTCTGCGAAAACTTGAAGGGCGCGAGAGGCTCGCCCTGCTCGATGTGGACTTGGCCGGCTCCAACCAGGTCGTCGTCGACATCCACAGTCGTTTCCTCTTCGAGACCGAAGTGTTCGCCCGTCGTCAAAGACGCAGCCTTGGCGTGTCAGAGCTGAACGAGCTGATGCTCGAGTCGCAGCAAGCGGCATACGGCGACGGCCTCGACCAATCAACGGCTCATCCCCACATGTGGGTGCTGAAGCCGCACTATTACGGAAGCCACTTCTACAACTGGCCGTACACCTACGGGCTCCTGTTCGGACTCGGTCTGTACTCGCAGTACACGAAAGATCCCGAGCGTTTCCGTCATGGATACGACACCTTGCTGTCCCGTGCCGGCATGGACACTGCGGAGCAACTTGGCCAAGCGTTCGGACTTGATGTCAACAGCGAGGCCTTCTGGACGGCCAGTCTCGATGTCATTCGTCAGCGCATCGACGACTACGTCGCCTTGGCGACGACACTTTGACCAACCTCACGTCGATGACTTCTCTCTACGACGCCACACGTGCCGATTTCGAGACCGCCTTCGTTGATGCTCCGAGATATCGCATCGACCAGTTGTGGAACGGCCTGTACTCGCAGTTCCTCGAACCACACGACATCACCACCCTTCCGGCCACAGTTCGAACGCAACTCGACGACACGTTCAAGCCGGCTCTAGAGCCGACAGTTCGTACGACCGCAGATGACGGCAAGACGATCAAGTTTCTCTGGCGTCTTGCTGACGGCGGGCACCCCATCGAGACGGTGCTCATGTACTACGACGATCGTGCAACCGTGTGTGTGAGCACACAAGCTGGGTGCGCCATGGCATGTGGCTTTTGTGCCACCGGACAAGCTGGCTTCAATCGTCATCTCACCGCCGGTGAGATCATCGAACAAGTCGCGCGCGCATGCCGCGAAGCTCGCAAACTCGATCGTCGTGTCGACAACATCGTCTTCATGGGAATGGGTGAACCATTGGCCAATGAACCAGCCGTGTGGGCAGCAGTCGAGCGCATTCACGGCGACATCGGCATTTCTGCACGTCACTTGACCATCAGCACCGTCGGCATCATCCCTGGCATCCGCGCTCTTGCGGCGCGACCCTTGCCCGTGAACCTTGCCGTGTCGCTTCACGCCGCGCGTAATGAGCTTCGCGACGAACTCGTACCGATCAACAAGCGTTACCCCATCGAGGAGCTAATTACTGCGTGTCGCGACTACTTGAAAGTGAAGAACCGCCGCATCAGCTTCGAGTGGGCCCTTATCGAGGGAGTGAACGACACGATGAGAGATGCCAAGGAACTTCACGCTCTCTGTCGACAGCTGACACCGACCGCTCACGTGAATCTCATTCCTCTGAACCCCACCCCGGGTTGGCCCACCAAGGGGAGCAGTCGAAACCGAGTGCACGTGTTTCGCGACACATTGCTCGAGTTCGGCACCAACGTGACTATCCGATCGAATCGTGGAACAGACATTGCAGCTGCGTGTGGACAACTCGCCGCGGGTCAACCGGTGCGCATCACACCAGTGGCGCCGAGCCGCACCTCTCGCACACCGTCAATCGACTGAGCTGCCATCGCTGCTCTCGTCTGTCGCATACGACGGGTTGGCAACTGCCAACTTGTCGCAGATTGACTCGAACACCAATGCCCGCACTTCAGGTAGTCGTTCTACGAAGTCACCGTCTCTGATTTTTCGCGCCAACTCTTCGTCATCGGCACAGCCGAGCTGAGCAAGCCGCTCTCGATGCCTACTGGCCTGTGCAGGTCCGAGCGCAATTTCACGCTCGACCATCGACAGTACGTTGACAGCCACTCGAGCATTGAATCGAGATGCCGACGAGCGACCATCAAGCGGCTCGCGCTCCAACCATTCGCGGACGGCAGCCACTAGTTCGGTGGCATCGGGTGCATCGTGTGGTGCAGCCATCACCAGTGTCCTTCCAGTAGCCGGAATGCGTCGTACTCGGTTTCACAAACACGCCTTCCGATCGCAGCCAACTCATGACTGCGTGTCACTCCGGTGACGTGCGCAGTCATCTGCATGATGCAGATGACGCCCCAACGAAGCGTTCCAAACACTTCCCACCATCGCACCACTTCTGGGTCCGGTCGTACTCCGGAGGCCTGTTCATACGCCTCGAACAACTCTTCGTACGAACCGATTCCACCGACTGGTGCTCGTGATCCGAAACGCCATGCCCGTACGCACAGCCATCCGAGATCTTCCATCGGGTCACCGACATGTGCCAATTCCCAGTCGAGCACCGCACGAACTCCACCCTCGTCGACGAGCAGGTTTCCCATTCGAAGATCTCCGTGGACGATCGACACCCGTTCAGTCGGAGGACGATGATCATGCAACCAACGGAGGACAAGCTCGAACGCAGGGTGTGGTCGGCCCAGGTCGCACAACAATTTCTCGTACATCGTCAGCGGGTCAGAGGCGTCGAGCCCCGGCACTGCACTCGTGGGTAACGAGTGAAGGCGGGCTAGAGCATCAGCGACATCCCTGATGAACACTGATCGTGCACGCGTGAATGCTTCGTCGCGCAAGATTCGTCGCGCGATTGTCTCGCCATCGATGAAACGCACGACCATGAATGGACGCTTGAGTGCCTCGGAACGAGAACCATCGATGACAACTTCAGGTACCGGCACTCCGGCACCATGGGCTGCGCGGAGCAGCGCCGGTTCGTGACGCAATCGCCCCACTCCCCCCGACCTCTCGCGTTGGAGAATGAACTTCTGGTCGTTCGCGACAAACGACCAGGTCTCACGCGACGCACCAGCCGTGATGCGAGTGAGATCAGAGATGAAGTGGACGCCCATCACCCGAGAAAGGTCCCGCTCGAAAGATGATTGAGGCGACGACATCGGCACACTTTGCCACGACTACACACCCCTGCGACTACCGTCGCGATGATGACGCACGACGGCCCGACTTCAGCGGTGCTTTCCCTGCGCGCGGTGAGCGTGCTCCACAATGGCCAGCCTGTCGTCAACAGCATCTCGCTCGATCTTCTGACCGGAGAGCGCTGGGTGGTACTTGGCCCCAATGGCTGCGGGAAGACCACCCTACTTCGGGTGCTGTCTCTCTATCTGCACCCCACCACCGGTGTCATCGCGTATCGAGGAACACCACTAGGGAACTTCGATGTTCGAGGCGTACGCAGTCGGATTGCGTATTCATCGGCGAGCCTTGGCGCGGATCTAAGGCCTGCCCTCATCGCGCGCGATGTCGTCATGACCGCTCGATACGGAGCACTCGAAGCGTGGTGGCATGAATACGACGACAGCGATCGTCAGCGTGCAGTCGAGTGCCTCGAACATCTCGGCATTGCCGCGCTTGCACATCGACCATTCGGAACACTTTCCTCAGGAGAACAACAACGAGTGCTTCTTGCACGGACACTGATGTGTGACCCCGAGGTCGTGCTACTTGACGAGCCGAGTGCTCGGCTTGACCTCGGTGGACGCGAGAGACTCGTCTCAGACATCGATGCACTCGCGACGAGTGCTCCTCATGTGCCAGTTGTGTTGGTGACCCACCATGTCGACGAGATACCGACGACCTGCACCCATGCGATGCTCATGAAAAATGGGTCTTCGATCGCACAGGGACCCATCGACGATGTCATCACATCGGACAATGTGAGCGAGTGCTTCGACATTGATCTGGCTATTGAACGGCGCACAAGTGGTCGCCGCACCGCTCACAGGGCCTGAGAGTCACCGCACACAGACACGAGGTAGGAGTTCTTTTGCGACAGCAATGTGGTCACGCAGGACCTTGTCGAGCAAACCGCCGGTCCACAATGTGCCTTGGTATTCAAGATGAACCGACACGACTGTCTCGGTGTCACGCGGCTGCAACGTGACGGACAGCAACCAAGGCGCGTGAGACTTGCCATCCACTTCGTGTCGCTCAAACACGATGTGTAGCGGTTCATTCACTGTTCTGGTCATCCGTAATCGTTTCGAACGCGCGAACGGCCCCACCTTCGCACGTAGTTCCACGTTCCATGTGGTCGCATCCACCGGCTCCACCGAATGAACGAGCGGCATCCACGCGTTGTAGAGCGCCAGGTCATCGACGTGGGGCCTGACTCGTTCAATCAGAGCGGGTACGTGAACCGACTCATCCAGTTTCACGAATCCACCTCTGCCGTGCCGCGAATCAAGACTCAGACACCGCGAGTTCGGTCGCCGAAAGCACGACCCAACAGGCGTCCCCTCACCGGAGCACCATCTGAATCGACTTCGGTTTCTTCTTCCTCATCGCCACGTCGAACTAGCCGCGGCATCCAAGGTGCTCCCCGTTCTTCATCGACAGTGATCGGTGACAGCGGTGATGGCACTTCGCCAGGTGCTGTCGTCGTCTCAGTACTGGCCGCCACTGACACAGAGTCAGATTCAGGTGTCGTGTCGAACAGCCCTGATTCATCTGCTACGGGAGCATCCTTTGAATTCGAATGCCTCGATGATGCAACAGACTTCGTCGACCGTGGTTCTCCGACAGTCGTATTCGAATCGGGGGCGAGAAACAAGCGTGGCACCGCTTCGCGTCGATCATCGATGGTCCAACCCCTCGGCACCCGTAGCCCATCAGCATGTTTCTGACACAGACTTCCGGCTAGAGCTGGGTCAGCTGACGGTGCTGAATCGAGCCGCACCACAAGTCCACCGTTGTCGATGACGTAGGACACGGCTGTCGGCAACGAACAACCAGGACGTTCACATAACCGACGCACAGAAAAAAACTACTTCGCTGAACGGGCCAGAACGAGACAAGACCAAAGTTGTGGGCGCGACGGGACTCGAACCCGGGACCTCTACCGTGTGAAGGTAGCGCTCTAACCAACTGAGCTACGCGCCCTTTGCGGACGGCTGAACGATACCCGAGGGCCTGCGCTTCACCTACGGGGAGGCCGCCGGCACCCGATCCACACACGCCGTTCCCATTCCTTGGCTGTCTCGATACGGCTCTGATCCAGTTGGACACTTCGCATCGAATGCGATGAGTTGCCGCACGACTGCATCGTGCGACCCGGCACAATCGACCTCTCTCACTGCGAGAGTCGCGTCGATGTCGACACAACTTCCGCTTGTCAGTAACTGGTCCGGCCCTGGCGGAGCCTCGGGATCGACGAATGCTGCCAGCACCAGCACCACGATGATGCCGAGCACCACGAAGAACAATGCTCCGCGCCAAGGGAAACGAGCCGGCGACACCGTGGTCGGCACTCGGAAGAACACTTCGCGTTCGTCCTGCCCGTCTGCCTTGCCGCTCGGCGTCGACTCATCGAGACTTCTGTCGTATTCGCGGCGTCGCCTCGGGTCTGACAGAACCGACCACGCACTGTTCACCTCGGACATAGTCATCGATGTATGAGTGGACGATGCTGCGACGTCGGGATGCAGATTGCGTGCCAAGGCTCGATACGCACGCCTGATGTCGTCCTGTGTCGCTGTTCGCGACACACCGAGTACGTCGTAGTGGGTTCTAGTAGCCAAGGTGGGCATCGACCATACCGATGAGAGGCTGGTCGTCCATGTAGCGCCGAACATTCTCGCGAACACGTTCGCTCAACAACGGAATCGCCATCTCAGGCGTGTTTCCCACGTGTGGGGTGATGATGCAATTCGGCAACGACCAGAGCGGATGACCTTCAGGCAATGGCTCTGGGTCAGTGACGTCGAGAGCTGCGCCACCGATCACATTGTTCGACAGGGCCCAGACGAGATCGTCGGTGATGATGTGCTTGCCACGGGCCACGTTCACGATCCACGCGTGTGACTCCATCACTTCGAATTCAGACCGCCCAATGATGCCCTCGGTCTCTGGAGTCAGTGACAAAGCCAACACGACCAAGTCAGCGCCGGTGAGCGCATCGACCAAGTGATCGATGTCGACCACTTCATGTGCTCCTTCAAGGTGCTCGACCCGCTTGCGCACGACGGTGACTCGACAACCAAACGGCGCCAGTAATCGAAGCAATGTCTCTGTGATGCCACCGCCACCCACCACTGTGACCCGTGCACCGAGAAGATTGAAGCCCTTTGGGCCGGTCCATCTGTCGACCCGTGAATAATTGGCGATATTGCGCATACCTGCAAGTGCGAGCCCGATGACATGCTCGCCCACCGGTTCGGCATACACACCTTTGCCACATGTCCACGTACGCGAGTCGTCGATGATCGATGCGAAGTTCTCGATGCCCGCGAATGGCACCTGCACCCACTCGACGTGCGGATGTGTGGCAAGAAGGACTGCGAGACCATCTGCGTCACGAGCATCGGTCCACACGACAGCCGACGCCTCGCTCGCATCGACAATTGATGCCCCTGCGTCACGCACAGCGTCGGCGATCCAACCGCTGCTGTCTGGTGCGACACAGATTGCTTTCTTTCCCGCTCGCTCCATACAACTGAGAAACGATACGAGATGAACTCAGGAGCCAGTCAATGTGGCGGCAATGTCACTCGAGGAGCTACCAGAGCGACGAAGAACCACAGCCACAAATGAAAGTGCGGCCATCGTGATGGCGAAGAGAATGACGGCGCCCACACCCCAGAAAGGCTTGATGGTGCTGCGAGTGGCGCCGAGCAACGCGACCGGGAAAGTAGTGGAACCCGCTTCGCTGATGAGCGTACTGATGACCGCGTTGTCAAGACACAAGGTGAATGACAACAAGCCACCCGCTACGAGAGCCGACGAGATCAGGGGAAGCGTGATTTGCCTGAAGGCGCGGGCCGGGGTCGCTCCGAGGTCAGCGGCAGCTTCCTCGAGAGATTCATCGAGACCGGCGAGACGTGCTCGAACAATCAACGTCACGACGGCACTCGCATACAGGGATTGACCGACCCACAACTTGTTGATTCCGCCGTTGAACGGACCGAGTCCTTCTGTGAACGGATATCCGAGCACTGGAATGTCCTGGATACGCGGGAACCATGTGGCGAGCGCGATGGCATCCATGATTTCTGGTGTCACCAAAATAAGGAATACGACAGCCATGAACACCGTCGTCCATCGACCTGGTCGACGAGCGAGCCCGACACCGGCGAGACCTCCGATGATGACTGCGATGATCGTGGCACCGAGCGCCGCGATGAACGAATTGCGAATTGCATCACCAATGCCGGCAAAGTCGAAGATGTCGCGATACCAATCCGTGAGCAGCCCATTCGCCACTACGGCGAGTGCAAATCCGATCGGTCCCACCCAATTGAGACGACGTCGCGCAATGGATGTTGCACGAGTGAGCACCATGCGCACAATGACGGCCAAGGCAATAATGACTGTGAAACGCACCACCGTCGCCCACGCGCTTCCACCATCGAACAACTCTGACCACCACTTCACACTGGTGTGACCAGACCAGATGGTGAACGACGTGCTGCGGTTGAAGGAGTGCAAGATGACGAGCAGAATCGGCACGAACAGAAAGACCATCACGAGCATCGCCCACGTGCGCATGAGCGTCACGATGGGATCAAACGGCAGTTTGTTCCGCGCTGAACCATCGACGACACCCCGCGCAGACCGAGCGTACGACCGCGCTCGTATTTTCTCGGCGACAGGTGCGAGAAGCGCGAATATGCGAGGCAACAACCACACCAGAAGTGCACCGACTGCAAGCGTGAGAAGCACGGCACCAATCATGAGGACCGCCATCGCCGCTCCGAGTGGCCAGTTCTGCGCGCCACTGAACTGTGACGCGATCATCGACCCGATCATGTTGCCCTTGGCTCCACCAAGAACAGTTGCGGTCACATAGTCGCCACACATCGGGATGAACGTGAGTAATACGCCGGCGATGATTCCAGGGCCGGCAAGTGGCAGTGTCACCGAGAAGAAAGTGGCAACTCGTCCAGCTCCGAGGTCCTTGCTCGCCTCGCGCATGCGCACATCGATGCGATCAAGCGCCACGAACAACGGAAGAATCATGAACCCGAGGTAGTTGTAGACGATCGCGATCTGCACCGCGGTCGTGGTCTCGAGAATCTGGATGCCATTTGGCCCGATCCATCCGAGATCTACCAGCCACTTCGACAATGTTCCGTTCGGCGCCAGTGGAATTCGCCAAGCAACTGTCCGGATGAGAAAGGACGTGAAGCTCGGAACGACGACTGCCGCCAGGATGATCGCCTTCCAACGCTCTGACACCTTGAACGCCGCCAGATACGCGACGGGCAGGCCGATGACGAGGCACAGCAGCGTGGCGGTTATCGAGATACGGATTGTCGCCCTGAACACCTGAAAGAAGGTCTCGTCGAACACATTCGAGTAGTTCGACGTCGTGAGGTTCGTCAGGTCAACGGGGAGAAGTTGAGTCGTGTCCTTCGTGCCGAAGGAGTAGTAGACGATGAAGCCGATCGGGACGATGAAGAAGAGGCCGTACCAAATCATCGAAGGCAATGCGAGGGCGAACTTCGGCCCTCGCAGTCGCCTTCGAGATGTTTGTACGACGACTCCTGTCAACGGATCAGGCTCCGGCCTTGGCCTTGGTCTTGTTCAAGATGTCGACGAGACGGTCGAGCGCTTCGTTGATCTCTTGTGGTTCCATCGTCGCCACTTGCTCGTCACTGAAGAAGATCATGTCGGGCTTCTCGAGCGTCGGTGCAAGTTCGCTGAGCAGCTGATCCATGCTCTTCATGCCGGTGTGGTAGCCGTGGTACGACAGATCCTTGATGGAAATCTCAGGGATGAGGTTCCAGTTGATCCACGCGTGTGCAGCCTCAGGGTTCGGCGCACCGGTCGGAATGGCATAGGTGTCCATGAAAATCTGGGTCTTCGGTCCGGGGAGCACCCACTTCCAATCTTCAGGATTTCCGCCAGCGTCCTTGATACGGGAGAACGCCTGACGTGCATCGCCAGTCCATGCGACTGCAAGCGAGTACGCACCTTCTGCGATCTTGGTGCTGGGGTAACTGTCGAACGCCTTGATGTGAGGTCCGAGCTCGTCCACCAGGAACTTCTCGGCAGCGTCAAGGTCTGCGGCATCAGTGGTGTTTGCTGACTTCCCTTCAGACCAGAAGTAGGGACCACAGAAGTCCCACGCAGCATCAATGACTGCGACGTTTCCACTTGCCTCGTTCTTCGCGGCATCGAGGAAGTCAGCCCAGGTGACGAGATCACGTGCGATCTTGGTGGTGTCGTACAAGAAGCCTGCACTACCCCAGTCTTTACACACCACATACTCGTCGTTCGGGTCCCATGGCTGAGCGACATATGGCGTGTCAAGGTTCACGAAGTTCGGGATGAGCGACTTGTCGAGCTTCTGCAGCAGACCTTTTTCGATCATCTGCGGCACGTACGGGCCGGTCGGAACGACGATGTCGAAACCGCTCTGTCCGTTTGACGCTGACAGCTTGGTGATGAGGTCTTCGTTGCTTGCGTAGTAGTCGACCTTCATGCTGACTCCGAGCTCGGAATCCGCAAGTGCTCCGACGAGTTCGGGGTCGTTGTAGTCGCCCCAGGTGTACATCGCGAGAGTGCCGCTCGACTTGTTGATGACGCGACTCCACTCGCCAGTCGCCAGACCATCTGTGCTTCCGGCAGCAGTGGTGTCACTTGCAGCGGCCGTGGTGTCGCTGGAAGAGTCATCAGAGCCACCACATGCGGCCAGGACGACCGCCATTCCAGCAGCGGCAGTTCCGGCTTTCAGAAATGCTCGTCGTGAGAGATTCTCACGAAAGCTTTCCGGTGCGAGGATGCGAATTTCCTTGGCCATGGTTTTCTCCTTGTTTTCTGGTGTTGAAGTTGTTGG
>Ga0129333_10001075_pt1 | contig 24333 bp, 26 predicted proteins | sample CPB6_08_DNA_FD_94474 | JGI IMG/M metagenome (GOLD analysis project Ga0129333, IMG submission 94474) | Freshwater to marine salinity gradient microbial communities from Chesapeake Bay, USA - CPBay_Sum_0.6_0.8_DNA | ecosystem: Environmental > Aquatic > Marine > Coastal | place: USA: Chesapeake...
TCTCGCTGGGTCGGCCGTGGCGACAAAAACGGCGCCGACGGTGCCGCTGTCGATGCGATGCGCACTGTTCTGTCGACTGTCCCGATGACAGGAATCGTCGTCATTGGTGAAGGCGAAAAAGACGACGCACCGATGCTGTTCAACGGCGAAGTCGTAGGAGATGGATCAAAGCCAGACACCGACGTTGCGGTCGACCCCATCGACGGCACGACACTCACATCGCTAGGTCGTGGGAACGCGATCGCAGTGATTGCCGTGAGTGAACGGGGCACGATGTTCAACCCCGGTCCGTGCATGTACATGGAGAAGATCGCTGTCGGACCCGGTGCTGTCGGCCACATCGACGTGACCGCATCCCCCACTCAGAACTTGAAGTGGGTCGCCAAAGCCAAGGGTGAAAGTGTCCGTGACCTGACGGTCATGATTCTTGATCGCGACCGTCACAAAGAACTCATCGCAGAAGTTCGTAGCACTGGTGCACGCATCAAGCTCATCAGCGACGGCGACATCTTTGCTGCCATCGCGACGGCTTGGCCCGAAGCCGGAGTCGACATTCTGTTCGGCATCGGCGGAACCCCCGAAGGCGTGACTGCAGCTGCTGCCCTGAAATGCATGGGCGGCGAGATTCAGGGTCGCCTATGGCCGCGCAGCGAGGAGGAGCGGAACGAGGCCATCAACATGGGCTATGACCTCTCGAAAGTCCTCACCACCGATGACTTGGTGAAAGGCGACAACTGCTTCTTCGCCGCGACGGGTGTCACCGACGGTGAACTGTTGAAGGGCGTGCGTTTCACTCCTGGTGTGGTCCACACGCAGAGTCTCGTGATGCGTTCACGTAGCGGAACGGTGCGATTGATCGATGCTCATCACAGGCTGGACAAGCTGGGCCAATTCTCCGCGGTCAGCTACGACTGATTCACGCGTCGGTGCGCGTCAGTGTGATGCGCCGAGCCCACCGGTCGCAGACAGACGTGCGTGTGCGCGACGCAATGCTGCTTCACCTTCGGCAGAGTGTTCGGTGCGAAGTTGCTCTTCAGCGCGGCGCTTTGCCTCTTCCGCACGAGTCACGTCGATGTCTTGCGCCAATTCGGCTGCATCGCTGAGAATCGACACATGATCGGGTCCGACCTCGACGAAACCCAGATGCACCGCGATGTCCTGCACAGTCCCGTCCGTCAGATACACACGAGTGTGGTTTTCGATGACGGCGCCGAGGAACGGTGCGTGTCCGGGCAGGAATGCAATTTCGCCGCCACCGAGAGTGCGGGTGATGACCTGTCGTGCGTCGCCCGAAAAGAGCACCTTCTCTGGCGAGACAACTTCCACGCGCAAGTGACCCGACGCGTCAGCCATTATGCGTTCTCCTGAAGTGCCTTGGCCTTTGCGAGAACTTGCTCGACGTTTCCGACGTTCAAGAACGCCTGCTCCGGCACGTCGTCCAAGTCACCACGAATGAGCGCTTCGAACGACTCGACGGTCTCTGCCACCGGCACGTATTCACCAGAAACGCCAGTGAAGACTTCTGCCACGTAGAACGGTTGACTGAGGAATCGTTGTACCTTTCGAGCGCGAGCAACGGTCAGTCGGTCTTCTTCTGACAATTCGTCGAGACCGAGAATTGCGATGATGTCTTGCAGTTCCTTGTAGCGCTGCAAAATTTCCTGCACACGACGAGCGACGCCGTAGTGACGATCACCGACGGTCTCAGGAGTGAGAATCGTCGACGTCGATGCCAACGGGTCCACTGCCGGGTAGATACCGAGCGATGCAATCTGGCGTGACAGTTCTGTCGTTGCGTCCAAGAAGGTGAACGTGGTGAACGGTGCGGGGTCGGTGTAGTCGTCAGCGGGCACGTACACGGCCTGCAGCGACGTGATCGATCGACCGCGAGTCGAAGTGATGCGCTCTTGCAGCTGACCCATTTCGTCGGCGAGCGTCGGCTGGTAACCCACTGCTGACGGCATACGACCAAGAAGCGTCGACACTTCAGATCCGGCCTGCACGAAACGGAAGATGTTGTCAATGAACAACAACACGTCCTGGTTCTGCACGTCGCGGAAATACTCCGCCATGGTGAGAGCCGACAAGGCGACGCGAAGGCGCACTCCCGGCGGTTCGTCCATCTGGCCGAACACGAGAGCGGCCTTTTCGAACACGCCTGACTCGTCCATTTCGAGACGTAGGTCGGTTCCTTCACGGGTGCGCTCACCAACTCCGGCGAACACCGACACACCACCGTGCTTCGACGCCACGCGGTTGATCATCTCGGTGATGAGAACGGTCTTGCCGACTCCGGCACCACCGAACAAACCGATTTTTCCACCGGCGAGGTACGGGGTGAGCAAGTCGATGACCTTGATACCTGTTTCGAACATACGCTTCGACGGCTCAAGCGTGTCGAATGCAGGGGCTGGACGGTGAATGTCCCAACGCTCGACATTTTCGAAATCCTTCGGATCGCCGTCGAGCACGTCGCCCCACACGTTCCACACGTGTCCGAGAGTCTTGTTGCCGACTGGCACTTGAATGCCGTGACCGGTGTTCTTCACCGGCGTGCCACGACGCAGACCGTCGGTCGGCTTCAAACACACCGCGCGCACGCGGCTGTGACCGAGTTGCTGGGCCACTTCCGCAAGAATCACGTTCGGCTTGCCGTCGACATCGACGGTGAACTGCAACGCCGAGTTCAACTCGGGCAGCGAGCCACGAGGAAACTCGACGTCGATGACCGGTCCCGCGATTGCGACGACTCGGCCGTCTTGTTGGGTGTTGGTGTCTGTCATGGTCATTGCATTCTCCTGCTCAGACTCGTCCGCCGGTTTGGTTCGCATCTGCCATGACGTACTCGACACGGCGTGGTGTCGAATCGTCATCGCCCGCCAGTGCCTCGGCACCACCGACGATCTCCATGATCTCGGTGGTGATCGAGTCCTGACGTGCACGGTTCATGATGCGCGAGAGGTTCTTGATGAGTTCTTCCGCATTGTCAGTGGCCGACTTCATGGCACGCTGGCGGAATGCGTGTTCAGAAGCAGCTGCGTTCAACAGTGCTGCGTACACGCGCGCCTCGACATACCGCGGAAGCAGCGTGTCGAGAATGAGATCGGGATCCGGTTCGTACTCGTAGTCCGCACCCGCAGCGTTCTTGCCGTCGCCTCCTTCGACCACTCCTTTGTCGAGGGGTACGAGCGGGCGGATGACGACTTCTTGCGAGCCGGCAGAGATGAAACGGGTGTAGATGAGAACGACTTTGTCGACTTCACCCTTGACGAACATGTCGACGACGTATTCACCGATTTCCTTGGCCGCCGAGTACGGCGGGTTGTCGGTGAACCCGGCGAAACCCTGTCCGAGGTTGTAACCACGGAAGCGGAAATACCCTTCTGCTTTGCGACCGACAGGAACCACGATGTGTTCCACGGCCCCACCAGTGTCAGCTTTGATCTCACCTTCGGTTGCGCGAAGTACGCCCGAGTTATAGCCACCACAGAGGCCACGATCTGCCGCGATCGGCACGAAGCAGATGCGCTTCACTTCGGGGCGACCGGCGAGAAACGGCTTGTCCTTCCCTGCACCCGCCGCAGCGAGGTCCTTGACGACTTCGGTGATGAGGTCGGAATACGGCACAGCCGCAGCAACTCGCTGCTGAGCCTTGACGATGCGCGACGCAGCAATGAGTTCCATCGCTCGCGTGATTTTCTTCGTCGCCTGCACCGAGCGAATTCGCCCGCGCAGGATTCGTTCCTGACCTCCAGCCACTTAGATCACTCCGTCGCCAGTGTCTTGTTGCTCTTGGCGTCGCCGATTTCAGCTGCGTCGACGTCGGACTTGCCGGTCGTCGCACCAGAAACTTTGAATTGCGCTTTGAAGGTCTTCACGATGTCACCCAAGTCGGCAGGTACGTCGGCCTTTGTGTCGCTACGCAACGTCGCGAGCATCGAGCCGTGGCGTGCGCGCACGTACTCGAGTAGTTCGCTCTCGAAACGACGAACGTCAGCGACCGGAATGTCGTCGAGGTGACCCTTGGTTCCTGCAAAGATCGACACGACTTGTTCTTCGACCGGCATCGGGCTGTTCAACGGCTGCTTCAAGAGCTCGACCAGTCGATATCCACGTTCGAGCTGTGCCTTGGACACGGCGTCGAGTTCTGATCCGAAAGTGGCGAATGCTTCAAGTTCACGGAACTGTGCAAGGTCGAGCTTCAGAGTTCCGGACACGCTCTTCATGGCTTTGGTCTGTGCTGCACCACCCACGCGCGACACCGAAATGCCCACGTCGACGGCGGGACGCACACCGGACTTGAAGAGGTTGTCCTGCAGATACACCTGACCGTCGGTGATGGAAATGACGTTCGTCGGGATGTATGCAGACACGTCACCGGCTTTGGTTTCGATGACCGGCAAGGCAGTCAATGAACCGGCGCCATTTTCGTCACTCAACTTTGCGGCACGCTCGAGAAGGCGTGAGTGCAAGTAGAAGACGTCGCCTGGGTACGCCTCACGACCTGGTGGACGGCGCAGCAAGAGCGACAATTGACGGTAGGCCTCGGCCTGCTTTGACAGGTCGTCGTACACCACAAGGGCGTGCTCACCGTTCTCCATCCAGTGCTGACCAAGTGCGCATCCTGCATACGGTGCCAAGTATTTGAAGGGCGCCGGGTCGGATGCTGGAGCAGCAACGACGACGGTGTACTCGAGTGCGCCGGCAAGACGTAGGGTCTCGACGGTCTGTGCAACGGTCGAACCCTTCTGTCCGATCGCAACATAAATGCACTTCACGCCGAGTCCACGCTGATTGAGAATCGTGTCGATAGCGACGGCGGTTTTTCCTGTCTTACGGTCACCGATGATCAGCTCGCGCTGTCCACGACCGATGGGAGTCATGGCGTCGATTGCCTTGATGCCCGTCTGCAACGGCTCGTGCACGGGCTTGCGTCCCATGATTCCAGGTGCCTGAATTTCCATACGGCGAAGTGGCGCACCGACAATGTCACCTTTACCGTCGATCGGCTCTCCGAGACCGTTGATGACTCGACCGAGCAATGAATCACCGACCGGAATCGACAAGATGCGACCAGTCGCCTTGACGGTCTGCCCTTCTTCGATACCGTCGGCATCACCAAGAACGACCGAGCCGATCTGAGCCTCGTCGAGGTTCAATGCCAGACCGACGCTTCCGTCTTCGAATTCCAACAACTCGTTGACGGCGCAATCGGGCAAGCCGGACACGCGAGCGATACCGTCGCCGACCTCCTCGACCCGACCAACGGTGCGAGCCTCGAGTGACGGGGTGTACCCCTCGAGGCTACGAGAGATTGCAGACGCGATGTCGCTGGCGGAAAGTGTGAGCTCTGCCATGTTTCTTCCTGTTCTTCTTTCCGAATGCCGACCTAGAGGCGGCTCTTCAACTGATCGAGACGAGTGCGGACGCTGCCGTCGATGACGGTGTCACCGACTGTCGCGACGAGTCCACCCATGACGGATGGATCGACGACGAACTTGAGATTGATCTTTCGACCCGTCTTTGCTGTCAACGCATTGGCGACACGCTGTTGCTGGTCGGCCGACAGCGCCACAGCACTGCGGACCTCGGCAACTTCACTGCCTTGTTGTGTCGACGCTGCTTGCACCAACTTGTCGGCGATTGCCGGCAGATCGCGTGCACGGCCCGCACCGATGATGAAGGACACCAGTTGGGCAGTGACACTTGTGGAACGACCACCGAGCAACTTCTCGACGATCGCCTGACGTCGTTCGACTGGAATGGACTCGTCAGTGAGAGTGCCTCGCAACTGATCGTTCGCCTCGTAGGTGCGTGCGACACGGAACAACTCGTCCTCCACCTCGCTGAGCACACCTTCAGCGTTGGCGATTTCGAGCAGAGCCCGTGCGTAGGAATCAATTCGTGCGTCGCTCATCGCGCTGCCCCCACGGATGAAATGAATGACTCGATGAGATCTTGCTGAGCACGATCGTCGAGAGCTGATGCGACAGCACGTTCAGCTGCCTGTGCGGACAACCGTGAAATTTCGGCACGAAGTTCGTCGCCACTCCGTGCTGCGGCAGCAGCGATGTCGGCTTCTGCTTTCACTTCCATGTCGCGTACTTCTGCCTCGAGTCGTGAGCGCCCTTCGACAAGCAGTGCTTCGCATTGCTTGTCGGCATCTGCGAGGATGCGCGCGCGCTCTGCGGATATGTCACCGAGGGCCGTACGAATCTTTGCTGCTTCCGCATCAGCGACGGTCTTCGACTCTCGTGCATTGTCGATCTCAGCCTGAATCCGCGCGGTGCGGTCTGCCATCGACTTCTTGACCATTGGTCCGGCAAACTTCACCAGCAACGTGACCACGATGACGGTCGCGAGGCCGCCGTAGATGATCTCTGCGGTCTCCGGCAATAGCCAGTGGTGCGTCTGAGTCGGGTCTTCCGCGGCGATCAATGAGACGAACTTCTTCATCGCGATGCTCCTTCCATGACCGCATCGACGGCGCGTTGCACGACCGACGCATCGGGTGACTTACCGACAGCAATCGAGGTTGCCGTGGTGGCGACTGTTCCGACAGCGGCTGAGATCTGACTCCGTGCCGCCACACGTGCGGCCTGGGCTTGCGCTTCAGCGTCGTTTCGTCGTGCAGCAATTCGTGCGTTCACTTCGCGAAGTTTCTCTGCACGCTCAGCGTCGAGCTTTGCCCGTGCCGCGTCGATTCTTCCTGCCGCCTCCAACCGAACGGCCGCGAGTGCCTTCTCGTACTCGGCGACGTCGTGACGAGCTGCTGCCTTCACTGCATCCGCACCTTCGATGTCGGCACGGATGTTCGCGTAACGCTGATCCATGCCCTTCTTCAAGCGTGGGAAAAGGAAGACCCGCATGACGACGAGCAGGACGAGGAACGATCCCGCTCCCCATGCCAACTCTTTCGTTTCCGGTGCAATCGGGTTCGGGCCCGTGCCTTCGATTTCGGTGGCCTCGCCTTCAGCGGCGGGGACCACCGAGACATCGGCGCTGACGAGGCGAACCCCCGTCACATGACCACCCGATTGGGTGACGACTGCTCTCAGCATGTCAACTCCTGCACTCCGCTCTCACGGAGATCGACTACCACTTTGTTAGTTACTTCGTTCTTTCCTGGTTCGTCTGAGTATCAGGCGAACTTGAGGAGAATGAACACCACGAATCCGATGAGCGCGAGCGCCTCGGTGAACGCGATTCCAAGGAACATCGTGGTTCGGACCATGCCGGCTGCTTCCGGCTGGCGAGCCATCGACTCGACGGCCTTACCCACGAGGTATCCGATGCCGATGCCAGGTCCGATAGCGGCAAGACCGTATGCGTAGCCTGCGCTCGCGGCCGCGGCCGTGTTCTTGGCTTCTGCGGGGTCGGCCGCCGCGGCTGCGGCGATTCGTGCAATTGCTTCCATTTTTCTTTCTCCTGTGTGCTTGTTGGTTGGGAGACCTGTGTGTGGATCCTCAGTGCTCTGGATGAGCAGCGCCACCGATGTAGACGGCGGTGAGAATCGTGAAGATGTATGCCTGCAAGAAGGCGACGAGAACTTCGAAGCTCGTGAGGAAGATCAGCATGAAGAACGGAAGAATGCCCACCGGAATGAGCACCTTGTCCTTCGCCTGAAAGAGTGCTTCGGAGAGCAGTGCGAACGTCACGAGAAGGATGTGGCCTGCGAGCATGTTGGCGAAGAGTCGGACCGCCAAGCTGAACGGACGGACGATGATTGCCGAGATGAATTCGATCGGTGTCACCAAGATGTAGAGCGCCTTCGGCACCCCCGGAGGAAACAGTGTGCTCTTGAAGTACCCGAAGAATCCTTGGTGCTTGATTCCCGTGCCGTTGTACACGACCCACACGAGCAGTGCGAGGAACATCGGAATCGCCATTCGAGCAGTCGCCGGCATCTGGAAGAACGGAATGATTCCGGGAACGTTGCACAAGTAGATGAACAAGAACAATGACAGCAGGAACGGTGTCCAGCCGAGACCGTCACGACCCATCGTCTGCATGACGACACCGTTTTCGATGAACTCGACGATCGCTTCCGCGAGGTTGCGGGAGCCCTTCGGTGCACTGTTGTGGTCTTGACGTGTTGCAGCAAGGAACAAACCGATGGCGATGACTGCCGCCAGGATGGCGATGATCGAGATCTTGTTGAAGCCGGGGACGAGGTCCTTCCAGCGCAGGATCTCATTGATCGGTGGAAACTCGAGCGCAATCACTTTGACACTGTCCTTCAATGACTCTGGGAACCCGGAACGGAGTTCCATTCTTGCCTATTTGGTCGTAAACCAGGAAATGCAAGCGACGCTGCGACGTATTTCATTTCCCAAAAAAGAAGTCCGAGATGAGTGACGATCAGAGTTATCCCCAGGGCAGGTAGCGACAGCCAGTCGGCGTCTTTCAAGAGATAGACCGCGAGAAACAGGATTCCGAGTCGAATCAGGTAGCCAAACAATGTCGCAGCCATCATTAGACCAAGCGAAATAGGGGCGGAAACAGAAATCAAGAATGCAGAGAGAGCAAAATTTGCAAGAACGAGGACGATCGCGACCGCACCACCTGCCGCACCATCTGATCCCCAGAAGACGACATTGACGAGAACGAGTACTGGTGCGACGATGGCACCTCGTTTCACGATGTCACGAGACACAGACACCTCGGGTGCCATCCCTTGTCGGGCCATCGCCAGTGGTGAGAAGGTCTCGTCGTTCATTGAGCGGCTCCCCGTGCAGAGTCGGCCCTCTTTTTCTCAAGTGACGTCATGCGGGCCGTGTACACCACATACATGCGAACGAATTGTGCGATGACGGCGAACACGGTGAGAAGAATCATGAAAATCGGCTTGGTTCCGAGCCAGGTGTCGAGTCCGAGACCGATCAGGAAGAACACCACGACGGCACCGACAAGCTCGGCACCGTTAGAAATGGACTCGTTGTGAGGCCGAGCCGAAAGGGGTTCAGGAAGAAGTCGCACGATGGTGGGGTTTGTGAAAACGCGAACAAGCTACCCCAGGCCCCAAAGCGACTCAAAATCGTCTCTGACTCCCGGACCTGTCGCACGACCTTTGGGGTCGACCTACCCGACCGGCTGCGGCATACCCGGGCTCAGTGACCACGTGACGGAGGTACCCACCATGTGCACGGGCTGCACGGAATAAAGAAAGGTAGGAGATCCGCCTTGGGCTGCTCTGCGGTCTCGGCAGGTCACAGTGCCTGCCGTCGTCACAGGGGCGTCTGCTCCCAGGCAGATTTGCGTCCACGTCGATCCGTCGATGCGCCACACCATGTAACCAGCAACTCGCGTGCCCAGCCTGACTACCGACCAACTGAGTTCCACGTTTGCACCCTGCCGCCGTGCCTGCACCGTTGGTGCCACGTTCGGAGAGAACATGGCACCAACGAATGAGGACACGGTCGGGGTATCGGTCGCAGTGAAGAGCGACGAAACCCGTGCAGTACCGACGTGTGAGAGGAGCAGCAGAATCGCAACACGAATCAATGAACGCGTGCGCCTAGTGCCACCCACTTCGCATCAACTCCAAGTGATGGAGTTGCACTGTCGCCCTGCGACACATGATCCAATCGGCTGATTTGCTGATTGAACCGCGTGAAACGTCAATGTCACCGACGCACTTGCCCCCTGTAAGGCGTTTGGTGCGAGTGTCGGCAGGAGATAATTGACATTGAAGAGAACACTCGTGTCTTTCGTGGCAGGTGTAGCTGACACGAGCAAGTTGCGAATAGTCGATCCGCTCGTGATGTTCGTTGGTGATCCATTGACAGCCGTGTAACTGGTGCCGGAGACGAACGTCGTCGAACCGTTGGCATCGAGCTTCAACTGCAATCCACTGCTGTCACCGGTATAGAGCGCTGGTGGACCGCCTGTCACCGCGATATCAACCGCAAGCCAAGCAGTCGATGTCCCTGTGTAGACGACGTCGTAGACACACGGCAACAGACTCTGCGAGCCAGAGCCATAGCTAGACGATGAGTCACCCGGCAACATGTCACTGACCGTGCAGACGCGAGTCGTTGACCCGACCCCGACCTCCACCGTGCCCGCTTCAAAAGTGTTCGCAACACCCGTCTGCGTGTCACTGAAGAGAGAACTGGTCACGCTGATGCCCACGGCACCAAGTGCGAGAACTCCCGCCAGAGATGGAACCCATTTCCTGAAGCTTTGCTTCTTCAACATGAGTTGTTTCCTTTCTATTGTGATTCCTCACCATTCAGTGAGGAATTCCCGATGCGGGGCCGACGCTTGGGCGTCGACCAACCGCGAGCAAATAGCACCGTCAGGAGCAACACGACAGTTCCTGCGACAAGCAATCGCGAACCCAGCGCAACCAAAACCATGCCGAGATGCGGGACAACCGCGATCACCCTGCCGTCGACACTCGATCCCGGAACCGCGGACGGAACTGCATCGACCACCGCGTCACCTTTAGTCGCAAACCTCACCTCGGCTGGAGTGACCGTTCGCCCAACGACACGATGCGTGACCGAAAGACTCGTGTTGCCGTCACCCGTGTACGAAATGACGTCATCCACTTTGATGTCCTGGAGACTCGACGGCGTGCCGTCGCGATCGGTCACATCGCGGGTGATCACCATGTCACCTCGCCTGATCGCCGGCTCCATGGAACCCGAGGTCACGATTGCCAACCCGTGTCCGCCTACGAGTGGCAGCGATGATTCAAGTGCCAAAGAGGTTGCACCGACGAGTGATCGCAACCCGAAAACCGCTGCAAAGAGCGCATAGACGAGGACCGTCAACGCACGACTTGCACGTTCGCCCACCCTGCGACCCTTCTGGCTCATCACGTCAGTCAACGTGATGGCGTGCTCGTTGTCAGGTGTGAAACGTCACCGGCTCACGTGATTGTCAGGTAAGGGCAAGATGTACCAATTACTTGGTATCAGTTTCGACAATCTCAGAATCACGTCGCATGCGTTCTCGTCGGATGCGAAGGTCTGGATGCAACACCGTGTACAAGAAGAGCACGATGGCGAAGAGTCCAAATGTCACGATGCTGTTGGCCGACGGATTGAACACCGGGTACAACACGAATCCGGACAACAACAATGTCCACGCCCACAGAATGACCACTGCCCGCCGTGGCCCATGACCGAGGTTGATGAGTCGGTGATGTAGGTGGCCTTTGTCGGCCGTGGCAAATCCAGTTCCGCGGCTCACCCGCCGCACGATGGCGAACAACACGTCGAATATCGGAACGCCAAGGATGATGAGAGGAATGAACAATGGTGCGAGGAAGAAGTACGTCTGACCGCTGAAACCTTGGGTTGACGGGTCTGCACGCCCACCCACGACCGAAGTCGACACTGACATCAACAACCCCAACAGATATGAACCGCTGTCGCCCATGAAGATTCGAGCGGGGTTGAAATTGAACGGCAGGAACCCGATGCACACGCCACACGTGATGACAGCGATGAGCGGGCCGATGTTCGGTTCACTGAGAAGACCGTTGTCGCTCAGGTGCCAGCTGTAGATGAAGAATGCACCGGAGCCGATGGCGACGATGCCGGCAGCCAATCCGTCGAGTCCGTCGATCAGGTTGATTGCCTGTGTCATCACGAGCAACCAGAGAACAGTGACGATCGGTACCCAGTCCCCCGAGATCTGGAATACCCCGAGAAACGGAAGTCGGAAGTAGAACATGGTCACGCCGAACCACACGAGAACGAGGCCGGACACGATGGTGGCGGCCACGCGACCTGGTGCACTCACTTCGCGAACGTCGTCACGCAGGCCGACCAAGGCGATGATGAGGGCGGCGATAAACACGCCGACGAGTTCGCTGTTGCCGGTGAAGAGTCGATCAAAACGGTCCATCTGACGTGCGACGAGCAGGGCGACAGCCAGACCGCACAACATCGCAAGTCCGCCGATGTTCGGCGTCGGCACCGTGTGAACTGTGCGCTCACCCGGAAGTGCCAGCCACTGTCGTCGTCGCGACAATCTGAGGACAAGTGGCGTCATCGCGGCTGTCGTACCCGCTGCAAAGACAAAGATGATGACGTAACCGCCGAACAGGCCCATGTACGCCCCCCGAGTCGCGCCTAGTAGGCCGGGAACTTGGCGCAGAACTCACTGACCCGCTTGCGCACGTCGGCGAGCATGTCTGCATCTTGTCGACCACGAAGCGCTTCTGCGATGAAATCTGCGATCGTTGACATCTCGGCTTCTTTCATGCCTTGGGTGGTCACGCTCGGCGTTCCGATACGCACGCCAGATGTGACGAACGGGCTACGTGGGTCGTTTGGAACGGTGTTCTTGTTCAACGTGATTCCGGCCTCGTCAAGCACGAGCTGTGCCTCTTTTCCGGTGCACTCCGCGTCGAACGGACGAAGGTCGACCACCATGAGGTGATTGTCCGTACCGCCACTCACCAAACGGAATCCGTGTGAGGCCAGGGCAGATGCGAGTGCCGATGCGTTCTTCACGATCTGGTGTGCATAGTCCTTGAAGGACGGTTGAAGCGCCTCATGGAATGCCACAGCCTTTGCAGCAACGACGTGTTCGAGGGGCCCACCTTGACTGCCAGGAAACACCGCTTTGTCAATGGCTTGTGCATGTTCTTTCTTTGCGAGGATGCATCCACCGCGCGGCCCGCGCAACGTCTTGTGAGTGGTGAACGTGACCACGTCCGCAAAAGGCACGGGGTTGGGATGAGCTCCGCCCGCCACCAACCCTGCGAGGTGTGCGATGTCGAACATCAACAATGCACCGACTTCGTCAGCGATGGCCCGGAAAGGCTCTGGGTCCAACCGACGTGGGTAACTAGTGGTGCCAGCGACGATCATCTTCGGTCGGTGTTCGAGTGCCATCGCGCGCATCTCATCGAAGTCGATGCGCTCGTCACCAGGGGTGACTTTGTACTGCGCGAAGTTGTAGAGAATGCCGCTGGCGTTCGCTGGTGAGCCGTGTGTGAGGTGACCGCCGTGGTCGAGGCTAAGGCCGAGGAGAGTGTCGCCGGGTTTCAACAGCCCGAGGTACACCGCCATATTCGCACTTGCGCCACTGTGTGGTTGGACGTTCGCATGCTCAGCCCCGAAAAGTTCCTTCACCCTGTCGATAGCAATCTGCTCGATCTCATCGACGACTGCGTTGCCACCGTAGTAACGCTTTCCCGGGTATCCCTCGGAATATTTGTTGGTGAGTACTGAGCCGGTCGCACGCATGACCGCAGGTGACGTGAAGTTCTCGCTGGCGATGAGCTGCAAACCAGATACTTGTCGCTGCTTCTCGCGTTCGATGAGGTCAAAGACGAGATCGTCCGGAGTGGTGTCGGATGGAAATGGCATCAGCGTGAAGCCTCCTCGTTCTCGATATCAGTCAACTGTGCGACGCGACGTTCGTGCCGTCCACCTTCGAAAGCAGTCGACAAGAAGGTGGTGACGATCTCCTCGGCAAGCCCCGTACCAACGACTCGTGCGCCGATGCTCAGCACATTTGCGTTGTTGTGCTCGCGCGCCATCCTCGCCGTGTACAGGTCGTTGCAGAGCCCAGCGCGAACGCCGCGCACTTTGTTGGCTGCCAACTGCTCACCTTGGCCGCTTCCACCCATGACGATTCCGACATCTGCCTTGCCGTCGCGCACGGCGCGGCCGACTGCGGCACAAATCGGCGGATAGTCGCAGCTCTCGGTGCTGTTGGTTCCGAAATCTTCGACCACATGCCCCGCCGCGCGGAGAAACGGAATGAGGTGCTCCTTCAATGGAAACCCTGCGTGATCTGAACCAATGGCGACACGTGACATCGTGACGAGCGTAGTGCGTCAGCCCGATGCACGGTCGAAGTTGAGCGTGGCCACTCACCTAGGGTTTTCGTGTGACACTCGACCCCCGCACGCCAGTTCTCATCGGAAATGGTCAGGTTCTGCAACGCGAAGACGACCTCACAAAGGTACGTGACCCTGCAACTCTCATGGCTGAGACTCTTCGCATTGCGGCGACCGATGCTGGCCTCAGCTCGCTCCCCGACCCAGATGCTCTATGGGTCTGTGCACTTTTGTCTTGGAATTACGGCAACCCAGCTTCGATTGTCGCGGGACATGCCGGCGTACGCCCGCGCGCATTCGGCCTGTCGGGAATGGGCGGGAATACACCACAGTCATTGGTGAACAAAGCCGCACTTCTCATGCAACGTGGCGAGATCGACATGGTGTACATCACCGGAGGCGAGACAGCCCGAAGCAAACGTCGCGCCAAGAAACTCGGCGCAATGTGGAACTGGCCGACGTCGCAGGAACCTTTCGAGCAAGTCACTGCAGAACTGGTGATGGTGTCACCTGAAGAGATCGAACGAAAGCTCTACATGCCGATCCAGGTATATCCCATTTTCGAATCAGCGATCAGGGCATCACTCGGGCACGACATCGCAGAACACCAACGGCATCTCGGCAGATTGTGGTCACGTTTCAGCGAAGTGGCAGCGAACAACCCCTATGCGTGGTCACGACAAGTTCGTACTGCCGATGACATCGTCACACCACGTGCCGACAATCGCATGATCGGCTTTCCATACACGAAGCTCATGAACTCGAACAACGACGTGGACATGGCAGCTGGCCTCATCATGTGTACCGCTGAGAAGGCAGCATCCCTCGGGGTTCCGAGGGACAGGTGGGTGTTTGTCCACTCCGGAACCGACGCACACGAGCATCTGTTCATTTCCAATCGTCTCCACTTTCACGAGACTCCAGCAGTTCGAATCGCCGGACAGCGAGCGCTAGAACTTGCACACGTCGGTATCGACGACGTCTCAATCATCGATCTCTACTCGTGTTTCCCATCGGCCGTGCAACTCGGAGCACGATCGCTCGGACTGCCACTTGATAGGCAGCTCACTCGCACAGGTGGCCTGCAATTTGCTGGTGGACCATGGAACAACTACGTCTCACATTCGATTGCGACCGTGATGAACGATGTTCGGTCATCACCGGACGAGACTGGGTTGGTCTGGGCAAATGGTGGATTCGCGACAAAGCACGCATTCGGCGTGTATTCGTCACAGCCACCTCGACAAGGCTTCAGGTACGACTACCCACAAGACGAAATTGATGCACTTCCTATGCGTGCTGCGGCGACACGCATCGAAGCAGAAGGGTCGGCGACGATCGAGGCCTACACCGTGATGCATGACCGCGAAGGACACCCCGAGCAAGTCATCGCCTCATGCCTTCTCGCCGATGAACGCCGCGCTTGGGGCACTTCCACTGACGCACAACTAGCTGCGCACATGTTGACCGAGGATCCCATCGGAGGTCCATGCATTCTTGATCACGATGGAGTCTTGCGACTCGCATGAACTCATCACAGATGCCGCGCGACACGTTTCCTCGTCAACATGCCCGCACACAACGACTCACCCTCGGCGAGCCTCGCAACATCATCGTCGCTCCTTCAGGCGAGCGAGTTCTATTTGCACGTTCATCAAGTGGCAGTGACCCTGTCAACAAATTGTGGGTCTTGGACATCCAAACCGGAATTGAACGATGCGTGTTCGACCCAGGTAGTGACAGCGACAATTCGCAAACATCTGCAGAGGAAAAGCGCCGTCGGGAACGTGTGCGGGAGGCCGCCGGTGGTGTGGTGTCTTTCGCCACCGACTCTGCCGTCACTAAGGCCGTCACAACTGTCGGAGGGCACACATTCGAGATTGATCTCGTCACTGGCACACAGCGTGTGCTCCCAGTGCCTGTCGGCGCGTTCGATGTGCGACTCTCTCCCGCCGGTGACACCGTTGCTTATGTCAGAGACGGTGCATTGTGCATCATGAGGAACGATGTCGAACAGATCTTGTGTTCTGATTCAGATTCTGACATCACATGGGGGACGGCAGAGTTCATCGCAGCTGAAGAGATGGGGCGCCAGCGTGGATACTGGTTCTCGCCTGACGGAGACCGCATCGCTGTCTGTCGAGTGGACTCGAGGTCCGTCTTGCAATGGCACATCTCAGACTCATCACGACCAGAAGCAGAGCCATCCACACACCGCTATCCGAAAGCGGGATCGACGAACGCAGCGGTGAGCCTTCACATCGTGTCGGTGTCCGGTGGAGCGACAATCGATGTCTCTCTGCCGCCCGATAGTGAATACCTCAATTCGGTCTCATGGTTCTCCAACGGTCTTGTTGCCCAGACACAGACGCGTAATCAATGTGCCACACGTGTGATGCGCGTAGATGAACACTCAGGTGAGTGTTCGCTTCTACATGAAGAAATCGACGCGCTCTGGGTGGAATTGGTTCCCGGTACTCCAGCGCTCGCGCATGACGGATCACTCATCACATGTGGCGAACGAGAAGGCTCTCGTTGCCTTCTGGTGGACGGTCGACCTGTCACACCACCAACCATGCAGGTGCGCTCGGTGCACCACGTCGGCCGACGTGTGTTGTTCACCGCCAACGACATCGCCCAACCTTGGTTCATGCACGTGCACAGCTTCGACCTCGAGACCACGAGCATCTCTCGTCTCAGCCCTGATGACAGCGTGACGACGGCATCTGGCAACGATTCGCATGTGGTCTTGCGTATGACATCAACGCGATCGCCTCTCGCAAGACACCAAATGAACAATGGGCTGCTTCTCACATCTCATGCAGAGACTCCACTTGTGTCGCCGAACGTACAGTTCCACCTCGTCGGCCCACGACAGGTTCCGGTCGCGATACTCACTCCGAAAGATGGCTCGACCCACCGTCTACCCGTGCTGTTCGACCCCTACGGCGGCCCCCATGCACAGCGAGTCGTCGCATCGAATCAGGCCCTCGCTGTGTCGCAGTGGTTTGCCGATCAAGGTTTTGTGGTGGTGGTCGCCGATGGCGCAGGCACACCTGGAAAAGGTTCGACGTATGAGCGCGAGGTTGCGGGCGATCTATCTGACCCCGTCTTGAAGGACCAATGCCTCGTGGCTTCAGTACTTCCGCAGTTGGAGCCGCGGGCCGACATGTCACGAGTAGCGATACGTGGATGGAGCTTCGGTGGCTATCTTGCGGCGCTCGCAGTGTTGCGCGAGCCCACCGTGTTCCATTGCGCAGTCGCTGGTGCGCCGGTCACCGACTGGCGACTGTATGACACTCACTACACCGAGAGATACCTCGGCGATCCGGTTGAGGACAGCGGCAACTACGACCGCACCAGCCTCATCAGAGACGCGCCTCGCCTGACTCGACCCTTGTTGCTCATACATGGTCTGGCAGATGACAATGTCGTTGCAGCCCATACATTGCAGCTCTCCTCCGCTCTACTGAGTGCTGGTAAACCACACGAAGTTCTTCCATTGAGCGGGGTCACACACATGACTCCACAAGAGGTGGTCGCCGAGAACTTGTTACTTCACCAACTTGACTTCATTCGTCGGTCACTCGGCATCGATCACCGTTGACGTGACCGTGAGTCAGTGTGGAACGCGAGCTCGCAACACCCGGTCGAGCCCTGCGAAATCTTGAAGTATGTCCACTTCGCTCAACCCAGCACTGACAGCAAGTTCGTGCACCGCACCACCTTGGCGAGAGCCGAACTCGACCAGCAGTAGGCCGCCGGGACGTAGCCAGTGGCTACTCCCACTCACAATTGTCGCAATGTCTCGGAGGCCGTCAGCACCACCGAACAGAGCAAGTGGCGGTTCCCATTCGCGCACACGACTCTCGAGGTCAGGGTCGTCATCTTCCACATACGGAGGATTCGCGACGACCACGTCGATCGTCCCTGCCAACTCGTCAGGAAGCGCATCAAACCATGAGCCGTGAGCTAGTCGTGCACCGATACCCGCACGACCAAGTCCGGCCAGATTGGCACTTGCGACATCGAGTGCATCACGTGACACGTCAGTCATCCACACGCTCGCGTGCGAGATCGGAAGTTCGTCGAGCACCGCCAGACCAATCGCGCCAGAGCCCGTACCGAGGTCGACGATCGTGGAACCAGCCCTCTGAGTCACCTCGTCGAGCACGTGATCCACGAGCATCTCAGTCTCGGGTCGAGGGATGAGCACGCGAGCATCGACCATGATGTCGAGTCGTCGAAAGGCCCACCGACCGAGCACATATTGAAGTGGCTCTCCCCCAAGAAAGCGCCGAATCATGTCATGGAGATGGGTCGCGGCTCGCGACGTGACCAGGGCGTCCATTTCTTTGAGGAACTCTTCGGCGTCATATCCGCTCGCACGTTGGCACAACCAGAGTGCCGACGTTCTATCTGTGACGACTTGCGCCGTCTCGGCGAGCATCGCACGCCATGTGACGGTGCCGTCAGACATCGCCAGCGAGTTGTCGAGCACGTAGGTCGGTCTGAAGTGCCTCGATGACAGGGTCGAGATCGCCTGCAAGAGCTGCTTGTAGTTGATACAGCGTGAACCCGATTCGGTGATCGGTGATTCGATTTTCCTTGAAGTTGTACGTGCGAATCTTTTCGCTTCGTCCACCCCCACCGACTTGCGCTCGGCGCTCAGCAGAGGCCTTTGCTTCAGCCTGATCCTGGTAATGCTTCATCAGCCGCGAGCGCAACACCTGCATCGCTCGTGCTCGGTTCTGAAGTTGACTGCGTTCATCCTGCATCGCCACCACGATTCCGGTGGGCTTGTGGGTGATTCGCACTGCGGAGTCCGTGGTGTTCACGTGTTGGCCGCCTGCACCCGAGGACCTATATATGTCGACTTGTAGGTCTTTTTCGTCGATGTCGACATCAACTTCATCCGCCTCTGGCATCACCATCACGGTGGCCGAAGAAGTATGGATGCGACCCTGGCTCTCGGTGGCAGGAACACGCTGCACACGATGTGGACCACCTTCGAACTTGAGATGACTCCATGCATCCTCGCCCTTGAACATCAGGGTCACCTGGTTGATGCCACCTAGGTCAGAAGCATCGTGTTGAATCGTCTCGACGGTCCAGCCACGTCGAATTGCATACGCCCGATACATCTCCATCAGATCACCGGCGAACAAGTTGGCCTCTTCCCCACCTTCTGCTCCGCGGATCTCCATGAGAACGTTCTTGCCGTCATTCGGGTCGGTGGGCAACATGAGCACCTTCAATTGCTCTTCGAGCTCCTCTTGTTTCTCGTCTGCTGATGCCGCTTCGGCGCGGAACAAATCGCGTTCAGAGCCAGTGGTCTCAGCGGCAAGTTCGCGCGCCGCCTGGGCGTCACCTTTCACTGCTCGCAGTGCTCGAATGCACTCGACCAATGGGGTGAGTTGTTTGTACTTGCGAGACGCATCTCGCAGTTTCGCCTGGTCACCCAACACTTCTGACGTTCCGAGGCTTGCTTCGAGCTCGACGTATTCCTTCTCTATCGCGTCGAGCCTTTCGTCCATGACCTCAAGGCTACGGCGACTACTTGTAGTCGAAGCGGAAAGCTGAGATTGAGGAGTCGTACCACACCCATCCACGGATACGTGTGGAACTGTTCCGGTACCCGATGCAGAAGACTTTTGCTGATCGAGGACTCGGCTCTGGCTCGCTGATAGCCGTGACGGTTTCACGACCATTGTCGATGACCATCCAGTCCCATCGACACTGCGATTGAGGCGACCATCCGAACCCGAAGAAAGAGCCGAATTCTTTGGCTGACCGTCGTTCGCTGTCCTTTGCGACGACGAAGAACTCTTTGATGCCGTCGTTCGTGTAGTCACGTGTGTAGACCCGCAAGTGATAGTCCCCGATGCCGCCCTTCAATTGCTCTGATTGGTCGACCCACTTGGAACCGTCCCACCAATACCAGAACAATCCACCTTTGACGAAGCCGTCGATGATGACGTCCGTCAGCACCATCGCGAACTTTCCACAGACGCTGTCAGAGATCTCTGAGAAATCTCGCGCACCAGCTGCCTTTGCCAAGGTGCGCAACTCGACCGTTGCATCCTTCCCTGACTCCACGATTGTCGTAAGAGGAACTGAACTCGTGGTCGTTGTCGAACGTGGCGCTGTCGTCTCGACGACCGTGTCTTGGATCAACGCGGTGGTGTCTGCGGATTCATTCACTTCGGGACGCTCAATCACAGCGTCGTCATTGGGCGAACCGGCACACCCGAGAATGAACGTCGACAGCATCAGTGCCGCGAGAAGATGCCGGATTCTGTGGTGCTTCGACCAAACGGACACGAATATCAGCCCTTCAGTGCCAACACTTCGACCGGAACGATGCCCAGCCGTGCGAGCCGGTCGATCGATGCGACTTTGTCTTTCTCACGTAGGACGACTGTGACGTGAGCCGTGCGATCGAGCCGATGCCAAGCGTCGAGCGCAAACGAGACGGCGTCGAGGTCGACGCCATTCACGAACACGAGAATTCGTCGCGTGCCGTCAGATTCCTCGCCGATTGCGACACATGGAACGGCATCTTTCAGATTCGTGCGCGCAACCGGTGGCTCGGCAGCAACGACGCTCACGCAGTTGACCATCGACGGATTTTCGATGGCGCGAGCTCGCATGAGTCGCTCGGCTCCGAACATGTTGAGTGGATGCGGCGGTGCGTCGTCAGCGCGATGGGCACGAACTGCAGCAACGACGTTCGCCAAGGCGTCAGCTGTCGGAACATCTCCGTGAACCAGAGCAAATGCCTCACGATCATTGGCACCCATTCCGACTTCCAGGCGCACTGCCCCGGTGTGTGCGTCGTCGACCACGCGACAAATTTCAAGTCCACGAACTTCACCGACGACCACGCCATGCTCCACCAACGGGTCTGCCCCAGCGGCTCGAATGACACCGACATAGTCGAGATGGCTCGTGGTAGCGAGCACCGAGGGAAGTGGCGGCTCAGGTAGGGCCTGAAGGACATCACGTTCTTCTGCGTGCCACACATTGACAGAGATGTCGTCGTTCAAGAGCTGTGCTCGTCGAGCAAGCACTCCTGACCCCACTTCCGCAAGAAGGTGCACAGTCGACACATTGGGTCGACGCGAAAGCACCCAAGCCACGGAGGGCCCTAGTGCACGGCTGGCGTCGTCGTCGATGAGCAACCAAACGGTGTCTCTCGACAAGAGAGCCGCACCCAACGGGAAAGGTACCGCCTCGAGTTCATCAGAGCCGACAGCGTCGGAGTCATGACCGAAGTGATCGCGCACAAGTGCGCGCAGTTTCAGCGAGAGAAGTCTGCTGCGCCGCTCTGTGTCGGCGGGAACAGAGGTCACGCGGTTCTAGTCGGCCGACTTCTTGGTGGTCTTACGAGCGCCGTACCGCTTGTTGAATCGCTCGACGCGTCCACCAGTGTCGACCAGCTTCTGCTTACCTGTGAAGTACGGGTGGCACTCGTTGCACAATTCGACTTGCATGAGGCCGCCCTTGGTGCTTCGTGTCACGAATGAGTTTCCACATGAGCACTTGACCGTGGTCTCTTCATACTTTGGATGGATGTCTGTCTTCATTTCGATCTCCTAGAGATGGTTGCCCGACGGGTGCACTTGGGCCGGCTGAGAAGTGTACCGGCGACCTGTCGGGCTAGGCGGTGGGTGATTTGGCGATTTCGTTCAGGAATTCGTCGTTGGTACGGAAGGTCTTCAGGCGGTCCATGAGCATTTCGAGGCCGGGCGCTGGATTGCCATCAGCGGCAAGGCCCGAGAGCACTCGACGGAGTTTCCACACCAATTGCAGTTGTTTGCGGTCAAAGAGCAGTTCTTCGTGTCGGGTACTCGATGCGTCGACATCGATTGCCGGGAACACCCGCCGCTCCGCGATTCGCCGGTCGAGCTTCAATTCCATGTTGCCCGTGCCCTTGAATTCCTCGAAGATCGCCTCGTCCATACGGCTATTGGTCTCGACCAAGGCTGTCGCAAGGATTGTGAGTGAGCCACCTTCTTCGACGTTTCGAGCAGCACCAAAAAACTTTTTCGGTGGATACAGCGCGCCTGCATCGATACCACCGGACATGATTCGACCACTTGCAGGAGCGGCCAAGTTGTATGCACGAGACAGTCGCGTGATGCCGTCGAGAATGACGACGACATCTTCGCCCATCTCGACCATGCGCTTGGCTTTTTCGATGGCGAGCTCTGCGATGTGTGTGTGTTCGTCACTTGGTCGATCGAACGTCGACGCGATGACCTCACCCTGCACCGTGCGACGCATGTCGGTGACTTCCTCTGGTCGTTCGTCGATGAGAAGGACGATCAACTTCACTTCTGGATTGTTCTTCTCGATCTTCGTTGCAATGGTCTTCATGACCGTGGTCTTGCCGGCTTTCGGAGGCGACACGATAAGCCCACGCTGGCCCTTGCCGATTGGTGAGATGAGATCGATGATGCGTGCCGTCATGTTGGTCGGATCCATCGGATCTTCGAGACGCAACTTCTCGTCTGGGAAAAGCGGCGTGAGATCTTCGAAGCGCGGGCGCTGACGAGCCTTCTCTGGATTCATTCCGTTCACCGTGTGAATCTCGAGCATCGCCGGGTTCTTTTCGTTTCGGCCGGCGGGTCGCGACATGCCGGTGACATAGTCACCCTTACGCAAGCCGAACTGTCGAGTGAGCTTGACAGGAACATATGAGTCTTCACGCGAGGCGAGATAACCGTTCACTCGCAAGAAGCCGTAGCCCTCGTCACGCAAATCGAGATACCCGGACACTTCGACGGGCTCGTTGCTAAACGGTTGATCATCTTGTCCGTCGTAGCGATCGGAGCCTTGCGGACCTTCATCGCGGCCGTTGCGGCCTCGACGACGGCGCCGACGTCCGTTGCGATCTTGACTATCCCAGTTGCCGCCTTGGCGATCTCCACGATCACCGCGGTCGCCGCGATCGCCGCGATCGTTGCGTTGCTGACCACTGTTTCGGTCACCTCCACGATCGTCTTGGCGAGCCTCACGTGCCTCAGCAGCATCTTCTGGACTCAAACGGCCCTCGTGCTCTGCCAATTCAATTTCCCACTCAGCGAGAGGTTCGCCATCTGGTCCCAGCATGACTTTCTCAGACTTCGCGCTTCCACCCTTTTCGGAACTGCCTGACGACTTTGTGCCCTCACCTCTCGTTGAACCGTTCGCATCACGACCGCCAGACTTCGACGGAGGAGAAGCAGGCGTCGCAGTCTTCTCGAGAATCTTTTCGATGAGCGTTGCTTTGGACGCGCGCGACACCGCTGCCACTCCGAGTGCCTGTGCGATCGCAAGGAGCTGGTCTTTGTCTTTGTTTTCGAGTGCTGATTTCTCGAGGGCTTCTGCGGCCATCGTGTTGCCTGCTTTCATTTGGCCACGAGCGTCGAAGCGATCACTGGCCGACAATCTCAACCCTGCAACTGCTGGGGAGAGCCCGGGAATCCGAGCAACCATGAAGATAGCGGTTCCAGGTTGAGCACACAACCATCATCGGGCCTTCTTCGACTTCTCCGTTCTAGGCTCGACTCGATGGCCACACGACGAGTCTCCACATACGTAGCAGCGGCTCTCATCTGCGGTTCTGTGGCACTTTCAGTGGGGCACGTGGCTCGCGCTTCAGACTCTGCTGCTCCCCCGGCAGGAGCACTTCCGAAGGCTCGCCTCGTCACTCGAGTCGACACCGATGATCGAGTCGCGTTCATCACGATCGACGACGGTCGAAGCGTGACTGATTCGATGGCCGACTTCATTCGAGACAACAAAATTCCAGTCACGAGTTTCGTGCTCCCGGAGTGGTTGAAGAAACTTTGGGAACCGACGTATTCGACCTTCTCGAAAATGACGTTCGAGAATCACTCCAATACTCACCGTCGACTCGGAAGATTGAGTCTGGAGAAGCAGACGAAGGAACTGTGCGAGGCGAGTCGACTGGTCACGAAGATCGCAGGTGACGCTCCTCGATTCTTCCGCCCCCCTGGCGGCGTCATGAACAACAACACGTTGAAAGCTGCCGGAGCTTGCGGCATGCCTTATGTCGTCAAATGGTCAGTTGACACCGCAGGTGGAGTCGTCAATCCTGTGGGTGCGCGAACCACTCTGCAACGAGGCGACATCATTCTCTTGCATTACATCCCTCAGGACACTGCTGTTCTTAAGAAAGTGATGCAGATGATGAAGGAAGCTGGCTTGAAGCCAGCCTTGCTTCGCGACTACCTACCTTGAGCAAATCGACTGGGCTTGCCATCGAACTCTGACGGCCGATGAATCTCCTACGCGAGACACATTTGGCCGCGACCATCGTCCGTTCAGCCAACTAGCGTCGCCAGCGTGAACGCGCGCAACGCCAGGGGTGAAGTGACCGGCGCACGGCGTACCGTCATTCGTGATGCTCATCTGGTCGATGGAACCGGTGACGAGGCTCGTGAAGCCGACATCGTCTTTGCCGGCGACACGATCATCGAAGTGACACCTGCCGGAAAGGCCGGGGTCGCCCA
>Ga0129333_10001076_pt1 | contig 24323 bp, 31 predicted proteins | sample CPB6_08_DNA_FD_94474 | JGI IMG/M metagenome (GOLD analysis project Ga0129333, IMG submission 94474) | Freshwater to marine salinity gradient microbial communities from Chesapeake Bay, USA - CPBay_Sum_0.6_0.8_DNA | ecosystem: Environmental > Aquatic > Marine > Coastal | place: USA: Chesapeake...
CTACGAGACCAAGATTCAATCAAAAACCTATCAGTGTCTATGACTTTGACTATTCAGCCTATCCTGATCTCAGTGCTCGAAACCCTAATTTTAAATCTGGACAATTTATCAGCGAAACTCTCAGTAACATGCTGGATCATCAGGGCAATCTGGTTGAAAACTTCTATTACGATCTCACCGAAACCAAAGTCTCTGCGCTGAAAGACTATGTTCTAGAACTCTATAATGAACCATTGGCTCAAAAAAAGAACAGCTGGATTTCACAGGCCATCGTTGATAGTCTAAGGCAGTCTGGACGAGATTGGCTGTTTATTTTTAACGCTGGCAGCTGTAGTTTCTCACCGGTGCTAGACAGAGATCGAGACCCTAGATTAATCAAGCAGAAAGAGCTGTTGCCTCTAAACTATGTGGATCGATCACCTAGGCGCTGGCATACCACAGATCAATCACAGCAGCTACTGGCAGAGCTCTACGCAGGTTATATCAAAGATCACAATATTCTAACTCTTCATAGCCAATCTAATAAAGGCTAGAATTATCACGATAAACCAAATACCCAAAGGCCAATTGCTGCTCAATGTGTAGCCTAGATAACAGGCCAAAAAGAAACTGCCTGCCAGGAGAATTCCCGAACCACTGGGTTCAGATGATCTATTTTGACCTTGGCCAGAAGGCCTATCATAACTGAGAGGTCTGCCAGTATTGATGTCTATAATTTCAGTGCAGTAGGGACAACGACTGGCCTGAAGGCTAACTTGATTGAAACAGCGTAGACAGGTTTTCATATTGATATAATACTACAGAGCAGGAGTTCTGTCAACTAAAATCATTAAATAATTAACCATGAAAGCATTTTGGGATCGCTATCCAGAATTGCCCTATTCAGTATGGGCGCCCTGGCCCAGAGTAGACTATTGTGGACAACAGGATTGGGAACAGGCTGTTTTTATCGTAGATACTTGGCTAGTAGATCACATAGGCTATCGATGGGTAGATTGGACCTGGGGATGGGCAACTTTCAGCATGGAGATAGGCTACAATCAATGTTGCGTGAATTTTAAAAGGGCCAGCGCCAGTAGCCTTTTTCTATTAAAGTTTGGCCATTAGATAGTCTAAGTCTTTAGATTAATGTCATACGCTGTATAAAATTAAGAAAACACTTTAGAAATAGCCAAAAACTAGGTAAATAAGTTATATTTTAGATTGGAAACCACCATGAGCGCAATTACAGATCAAGATCTTTTAGACTGTTTGTTTTTAGAAAATCAAACACCTAGTAACAATCACCTACTTGGACCCCAGTTAGGAGAAAACCATTACATAGTGCTATGCCATTTTACTGCTGAAAAAATAGCAGATGTTGCAGACGCACAATTAGATATGGCTGTAGCACATATTTTTAATCACATGCAGAGTCTACAAAAAACTGAATTAATGTTTGATTGTTCCGGATCTTTTCTGCATTTTCACACCTTAGAATTTTTAGATAAATTGGTAAAGAAATTCCTAGCAAATCATAGTCTATCTATCACAAATATTTTTATTGTTACTGGCATGTTGGCTCATAAGAAGAACGTGGAAGCATACACAAAGTTCTGTCAAGATAATAACTTTACACGGCTTAACCTTGTGTTTTCATCCGGTGATGAAAGTCTACTCAATCTAAAATTAAGTGACTCTAATTACAGTCACCCAGCAGTAAATCTAAGTGCAGTTCTAAAGTCTAAAAAGTTTGCCTGTTTTGAATCTCAGTTGTTTAGTCAAAATATAATGGCATTTGATGACAATGCCATTGAGCTCGATAGTCATTCTCAAGATATTCATAACATGACCCTGGCCGCTAAGGATTTTTTTGAAAACAGCTATTTCACCGTAAGTTCAGAATTAAACTGGTATGATCCTCCAATGGGAACAGGGCCGTTGGATCTTCTAGGATTTAGTTTTAGAATCTTTACACCTATTGCCTTTAGACATCCGTTTATTCTTTTAGATAGACCAGGAAGTCTAGCTGCACTACGAGATATGGGCTTCAAAACTTTTAGTCCATTTATAAATGAAAACTATGATTCTATCGTAGACGATCACGAAAGATTTGTTGCAATCTGTGATGAAATTGAACGTTTAAGCGGGCTCTCAGATCAAGAATGGTTAGATGTCCTTAACGGCGTGCAAGAAACAGTCAATGACAACTATGACAGATTGGCAATGAAAATGACCAGATTTGTTTTTGAATCCGAGGTTGACAGACTTTACGGAGTATAATATACTAGCCAAAGGGTAGGAGATGTTATGCTTAAGAAAATTTTATTGCCCAGTGTTTTAGGTATAGTATTAACAGGTTGTGCTTCAACAGGTAGTCATACCAATGAAACTGTAGTAAGACAATCACCTAGAGTTATCTATGTTTATCCTCATGACCCTTGGTTACACCATCGTCATTGGCATTGGGGATGGCATCATAGATACGGCTGGGGATGGAATCATCCACGACATTACCATGCTCCATTTCATCACGTGCCTAACAGAGATTTAAACGATCAACGTAGAACTATACCTACTCCTATTAATCCAGGAGAGGCCAATCGTTCTATACCTAGAGACAGTCACCTTAAGTAAAAAATTATTGTTGTATGAAGCGAAAATGATGCGTTCCGGACGCAAGGGTGTCTAACCGTTTTCTACCATTCGTATAATAGGTCCTTTTTGGGCCTATTATTTTGGATTACCAAAGTTGTTAGGATTATAGATGGGGTTCGATTCAGGAGTCGAACTAAATAACTGTATGTTCTATACAGTCTACAAAACAACAAATCTTATCAACGGAAAAATCTATGTAGGTCTTCATATCACAGAAGACCTCAACGATGACTATTTAGGTAGCGGCACCCAAATTCGTGCCGCTATTAAAAAATACGGAAAAGAGAACTTCAAACGAGAATACATCAAAGTCTGTGAAAGTCCAGAAGAGATGTATAATTTGGAAGCAGAAATAGTTAATGAAGATTTTGTAAAAAGACCCGACACTTATAATATGAAAACAGGTGGAACAGGGTCCTGGTATCATGTAAATTCAAATTCAGAAGAAAAAAGAAAGAGTAGCAGTAAGGGCGGTAAGAAGCAAGCACAAAACCCAGATAACCCTTTTTACAGTAAAGAATGGCAAAAGAATTTTAATTCTATGAATAACCCGGAAATTGTTAAATCGATTGGGGCAAGGGCAAATACTCCAGAGGCAATAGCGAAGAAAAAAGAAACCTGGAAGAAAAACGGTAGAGGCAAAGGAGAGAAGAATTCTCAATTTGGAACTTGTTGGATTTATCATTCGGAGCAAGGAAATAAAAAGATAAGTAAAGAAGATCTTGACAAGTTTTTATCTTTAGGTTATATTAAAGGTAGGAAGATTATTGCTGTATGAAGTGAAGTGAAACAGGTCTTGGACCCGGGGGCAGAGCCCGGCACCTCCACCATAAACATTTTGACACAGAGTGTTTATGCCGGGGGTGACACAGATTCGACAGGGCAAAGAGTAACAGAGTGGACAGCACGTTAGATGACGAACGTTAATCGCATAAAATTAATAACCGCAAACGACGAGTTATTCGCATTAGCCGCTTGATCGGCACGCTGAGGTAGGTATTACCAAGAAACAGAAAAATGCCAATAGGGTCTTCGGACCCTATTTTATTTTGTAAATAATTTTTATGATTTTATACGAAAACATTACCAGTCCGTTAAAATATCATCCAATAAAATTTGGTGACGCTGAAATTAAAAGTGAAAAAGGGTATGATTTTGATTTATTGGTCAAAGGTGAAAAATGGTTAGCCTACGATAGTAGACCTATTGATTTTAAATCAATGTATTGTTCTGCCGCAACTGAAGTTTTTTTAGAAATAAATTTAGGATATGGCACAGTTATTACCACTGGATTAGGATTAGGTATAAAAGAAACGTTGCTCGCTAACAAACCCGAAGTTGATCAAGTTATTGTCTATGAAAAGAATTTAGATGTTATAGAAATTTTTAAAATTTTCTGTCAAGAATCTAATTACGATTCCCGTAAGATAAAAATAATCAATCAGGATGCAGATTTAATGTCTGGTCTATCAGCTGATTGTATTTTTATAGATCATTTTGAAAACGAGTCGTTAGACGTAATTGAAAACAGAGCTAGAAAAATTTCCAATTCTAACACTTGCAGTCTTTTTTGGTATTGGACGGCTTGGAACAGTTATTTTGTTGATATCATGAAATTGAAACAACCAGTTTCTCAAGAATCATTTATAAAATGGTGTCTATCTAAAAAAATAGACAATTTAATTTCTGAAATTCCAAATGACATCTTTCAAGAGGCTCATAAATTATATCTTGCCTTTACCTCCCATCCAATGGGAAAACATCAAGAGCTTGATCTGCAAAGAGAAAAAATCAGAAAGTTTTTCAAAAGAAATACTTAACTGCTACTATAACAGAAAAAAATATAGAAAATTTACCTAATATTTTGACATATTTGGTTATCTATGCTATATATTACTTACACAGAGTTTATTAAGGACTTTTTTAAAGGAATAAATTATGAAGAAGATTTTATTAGCTGCATTATTAGCTGGACTTACAACTACCGCCAGCGCACAAGTTGTTCTATCTGGAAAGATTGGAACAACATTAGACAGAACAGAAGTTGGTGCAACAACTAAGACAGGGTTCGTAAACGATCCCACTAGTAATATTGCTGTATCAGCATCTGAAAGAGTTGGTGCTCTCGGTTTCCGTGCAGTGGTTGAAACTAGTCTTTTCGGTAACAATGAAAATCTTGGCACCGAAACTAGATTAGGTGATCGTCAAAGAACAGTTGGTTTTACATTTAAGAATGTTGGTGTCGATGTTGGACGTAATGTTCACAGTCATTTCTTAAATATTACCAAACACGATCCATTCTCTACTGTTTATGGTAGTATTGCAGGTGATATTCACCCGTTACATGGTCTGCGTATGAGCAATGCTGTCTTTACACATGCTCATGTTACAAAACAGGCACAGGTTAACTATGAGCGCACTCAAGGTGAAACAGTAGAAACTACTGTAATGGCCGGTAGCGGTCAAGTAGGACCTTTGAACGCAATGGTAAGTCGTTTCGAGCGTGGAGAAGTTAAAAGCACAGTAGTAAGTGCAGGCGCTAATCTTGCTGGAAACAAGCTAACTGCTACCTATAGTGAAAATCAAGGCCCTGCATCACATAACGGTGTTACAGTTAATGCGATGCGAGATTTAGGTCCTTGGACTCTAAAAGCTAGTTATGGTAAGACTAACACCGACGTTAAAGCCTATGCTTTAGGTGCCGTTTACAATTTTAGCAAACGAACAGAAGCAGGTCTAGCTTATCGTAATGTAGATAGAAGTAGTGTTCCATCAACAGGCGATATCAGTCAGGTTGGTTTTGGTCTAACACATCGATTCTAAATAAAACACTAGCCAAAAAAAACGCCCCATTGGGGCGTTTTTTATTTTAACCATCCTAACTTTTCTCCAGCAGCTTTACGCCTTTCTGCTTCTTCTCGACTTCCTGGATATCTAGTTGCCCAAATCATCCAAAATGCCATAAACAAGGCAACGCCTACTGTTAACTTTACATTGTAAGTTGTAAACCAAATTATAACTAACGAGATATCCATGCAAATGAACATAGCCCATTTTGCAGTGGTTGGAAATACGCGACCACCTTGCCAATCGCGGATGAATGGCCCAAAAAGTTTATGGTTTATTATGTAATTGTGCCATCGTTCACTACTCTTGGCAAAGCAGTAGGCAGCAATTAAACTAGGTGTGCTCCACGGAATTCCTGGAGTTACAACTCCAATGTAGGCAATTCCTAGAAAAACAAAACCTGCGGTCATCCAAAGATATTTTTTTATTTTGTTCATTTGTGTATACTTATGTCAACGCTTTTAGTATTTAAGGCGTTTATAATATACACAGGTAATATCTGTGTTTTACAAAAAGGAAATATTATGAAAATCGTAGCAACTTTAATCGCAAGTATGTTTGCAATGAGCGCATTTGCCGCTGAGCCTGCCAAAAAGGACGAAAAGAAGCCCGAAGCTAAGCCAGCCGCTGCTGCCCCTGCAACTCCTGCTCCTGCGGCTGCTCCAGCTGCTGCACCAGCACCAGCTGCTAAGAAGGACGAAAAGAAAGCTGCTGAACCTGCAAAAAAGTAATATTAGCTCGTAGATCTAGTATACAGTTTTTACAATTACAAGGTGAAGTTGACGATACATATGTTCTTTTTCTAGATGAAACAATTGCAAGAAATCTTAATAGATTACGAATTGTTAATGAAGAGAAAGAAGATGATTTTGAAATTTCTGATGAAATAAAATGGAAACTGTTTTTATCTAGACAACTTGCAGTATTAATTGCAGCACAAAAAAGAGCTCAAATTTGAGCTCTTTTTTTATTTTAAACTTAGAGATTTATTTTCTAATTCTTTTATTCGATTTCTTAATTTGTCTAATAAACCTAAATTTCTTAAACTTTTAAATACAAGGTTAGCTGTTCCAAATTCTCCTTCTTTTGCTAATCCTTGTTTTCTATAGTGCCATAAAAAAATCTTAGTCTTTTTCAAAAAATCTAAGTCATCTAAGCTAAAGGCTTTTGTCAATAGACTGGCAAGTTTATCAGTTTGAGCTTGAACGAGCTCACTATCAATATTTTTAGTAGGTTCCGAGGGTTTTCTTAACCATTTATCACGAAGTAGACTATATGAACCGCCTATTGCAGGTCTATTAATATCTTCTACATATAATTCTACAGGAATACCTTTTATTGTTATATCATATTCTCTTTTATATAAGTTTTTTTTGGTATCAAAAAGTTCTTCTACTTCTTGATCACAATCAATTTTTTGATAATCTGTTATAAGATGTAGATCAAGATCACTGTGTTCAGTATAATACTGACCAGTCATTCCTCCAGTTATAACAACATCTAAAATTGGAAAATCTACATCAACATAGTCTGCAAAGTGCCTTGCTATTGTTAAAAGTTTCTCTTTAACTTCAGGAATAATTTGATTGTTATTCCATATAGCTGGATTAAGGTCGCGTTTGACAGAAAATTCACTAGATAAAAATTCTGATATTCTCATAATTGATATTTATTTTATTAAATATTGATATGGAGAACATAGAAAGTTTAAAAGGATATCTAATAGCTGCACACCCTAAAAGATCAGATTCTTTACTAAAAAAAGGTGTGATATTAATCATTGATCAAGATTATACCGGCAGTATTGGTCTGCAGATTAACAAACCAATGGTAAATTCTCCTAACTTGTCTGGTGTTATGCATGGGTTAGGTATTACCTATAATTCAGATACACCACTGTATTTTGGTGGTATTGAAAACACAAATAGGATAATTGTAGTTCATTCTACTGATTGGTCATCATCGGGCACGACTAAAATTACTGATGACGTGGCAATAAGTAATGATATTAGTGTGTTAGCTGCTATTTCTGCAGGTAAAGGCCCTAGCAAATTCAGAGCTATAGCCGGTTATACTAGATGGTTGCCTGGCCACTTAGAAAGTGAAATAGACGGTGACCCACCATTTCATGATATTAATACTAGCTGGAGTTACATTCAAGCAAATGAAGATCTAGTGTTTGCTACATCAGGAGCAGATCAATGGCACCTTACATTAGAGCAAAGTGCCAAAGCTCAAATAGCAACGTGGTTTTAATCCTTTTCAGGGTTCATATTTGCTAACATTGTTCTTATATCTGCAGAACCCTTGCTTTGATTTTTAAATTTATTAATGCTGATTCCTTGACTAGGTTCTGGTTCTGCAGAAGTTGTTGAACTAGAACGTTTCAATCCTTGATAAATTTGATTAGGACTTGGTTGTGGACTAGCCTGTTCGTCTTCTCCTAGATCACTAATTCTCAATGTATCTACATTAAATTCAAGATCTACTTTCTGACCTACACCACTACTAGATCTTGTTTTCATAAATTGAATTTGATAGCGTCCACGTTCTTTCATAGCTCTACTTGTAAAGATACCAACAACATTATCAGCAGTTTGAATCTTACTCAATCCTCCTGAAATGTGGCTATGATCAAACTCAATTTCTTCTACTGCTGATCTATTTAATTGTGATGCCGTTACAGTGATACACTGTGTTTCCATAGCTAAGTTTCTAATTTCTTCAGACACATATTTGTCTTTAACAAATAGATCGCTGGGCGATACCTTCACTGACAAAGGCATCATCAAATCCAGGTAATCTATTAACAAAACATCTGGTTTTTTGCCTTTTTTGACCTGATATTCCTTCAAATAGGCACGAATATCGTTGCAATTTTTCCCTGATGGCATATACTTGATCTGTATGTTACCAGCTCGCTTACCTGCCATTTTTACTTTTAATTCTACATCGTCGATGCTTTTAAATATCTCTCTTGTAGCAATTCCTGTAATCATACTATCTAATCTCATTGACACTAAATTTTCACTTAGCTCAAATGTCAAATAGATTACATTGAGCCCTGCCATGGCCCAGTTTACTCCAAGATTAGCAAGAAACAAACTCTTACCTCCGCCAGAGCCTGCGGCAAAAATATTAAGTTCTCCCCTATTAAACCCGCCGTAGAGTTTCTTATCTACAGATGGCCAACCGGTTGATATTTGACCGTTAGAATTTTTCAAACTTTCCAATCGTGATCGAGGATCTTCAAAATAATCTGTGCCCATATCCTTATTAAGGCTAATTTGAATAGCATCTTTAATAAGACGTTCTACTGGACCGTAATCACCCTTTTCTAATAAATCTGCTGATTTAAGAATTGCACGTTCAAGGCCTTTGTGCCTGCTAAATTTTTCAAACTCTTGAAGTAGCCAATCATAATTTTCTTTAGGCACAGATACAGATTCAAGATTGCTTTTGCACATTGCATTTACTTGAATAATTTCCGGCATAATCTTATATTGGTCTACATATGATGTTATAAACTTTGCAGTATCTCTTAGTTTTTGATCAAAATTTTCTGGATCAAAAATACTTTGACATCTTATAAAACTTTCTGCATCTGACAAAAACATTTCTAAGTAAAGTTTTTGAACGTCATGTGAATATTCTGTATTAGCCATTTAATTTCTCTAATTTTTTCTTTAGTAGTTCAATTTTAATTTTGTTTGTTTCTTTATAGTGCAAGATACTGTATAAAGTATACAGCCTACCATATTTTTTTACAGCATCGGCAACATCTTTAATCTTATCATCCCAAGGAGGCAAACTAACTGACCAATTTTGTTCTATGGCTGTGTTGATTATCTTTGCTCCAGCCTTATCTCGATCAGGAACAATAATAACTTCTTTACCTAATGAATTAATTCTTGCTACCTGCGTTGGATTAGGCTCGTTATGCATAATTGCACAACAATCTAGTCCAATTGCATCAAACTGGCCTTCAACAATAATAACAAATTGCCGATCTACAGTCTGTGCATCAAAATTAAACACATAACCAGGTTGCGTATCTGTTAGATACTTAGGTTTACCTTCCTTAATTTTTCTGCCAGTATATCCAACAGTCTTTCCGTTTTGATAGAAAGGAATTATTACTCTATCACGCCACCCTGGACTAGCACTCCAATGCCAATTATACCAATCTAACTTCATGCCTCTGTTAGAAATATAATTTATCACACTAGACAAATCGTCAGCAATATCTTGAGGAAGGTCTTCGTTTATCCAATCATTTATTGGTAAAGTCAATTCAGGTAACGACTTTTCTGTAAGATCTAGATTAATTGGCTTAATAGTTGTAGGTTGGTTTTCTTTGAGTTGAAGAGCAATCAGTCCTAATTTATTAAGTTCAGTTTCGCCTAATCCTAACCATCTAAATAATTGTCTAGTATTGTTACTTAGAAGTTTTCCAGGCGCCCAACCTGCTTTAAAGTTACAATTAAAACAATGGTATTGCCAATTATCATTACTAGTCAATACACCGCCTCTACTTCTAGTGTCAGGTTTTTCTCCCCTATGATGACAGCATACTGCATTAAACGAAATCCAGCCGCTAGGAGTAGACTTGCGCTTTGGTGGCAAGAAAGCTAACAGCGTAGATTGAATCTCGTTCATCTTACTAGTTTAGCTTCTGTATAATACTTTGTCAAATGATCCGAAATAACTAGGGTCGTCGTTATCTAATCCCGCTGGAGCCTTTGCCGGAATAAATTTAATTCTTAAAAAGGAAAAAACTCCATTTAAATTTACATACTCAATTCCTGTAAATTGCGAAAATACTTTTGAATATTCGGTTGTCCAAGATGTGCCCACCCCAGGGTTGTTATCTAATGTAGATTGAATATAAACAGTTCCTCTAAACGCTGTCAAATAGATAGCTAAGGTATGTAATCCACTGTTACCATTGAATTCTGGATTGGCATAGATACTACCGCTAAAATGTTCATATAAGTTAGTATCTCCATTAAAGACTTTATTGAATGTAGAAACCTCTATTATATCCTTTGGAATAGGCATAACATCGTCTGTTAATTCTAAGGTTCCAGAAACTCCGTAATATGTATTAGAATAGGTAGGAACATAACTACCGTCTGTATGAAGTAGCTTAATAGAGAAATTGTAATTACTATTAGGCAAGTCTAAAGTATCGCTTTCGTTTAGAGTTAGAAGTCCTAAACCTTTGGTAGAGGTAGTATTGACATCTAGGATTTCTAGTGGTTTTTCTAACAATAGACGTTTGCTGATCGCATCAAACATAGAGAAAACATATGTTTGAGTGTTGTATACCCTAATTTTCTTTTGATCGCTGTTCTTAAATTGAATTCTTACTTGATTTTTTAATCCCTTTTGTATAACTAAATTCCTTTGATACATAACTTGATTAACTCCTCTCACAGTAGAATCCAAATCTAAAACAACGTCATAAATATTTTGGTATAAATAGATCGGTAAATTTTGCATATCAATATTTATTGACAAAAGGATGAAAGAAGAGTTTCAAAAAAATTTCCCGTATATAACATGTATAAAATCTAACGATAAAGAATATTTAGGCATAATAATTAACTGCGATTCCAATGTTGCTAGTATCTATGATTTAAACATGATGCTAGATGAAAATTTAAGAAAACTTTTCCTACAAATGGGAGAAGTTTGGTGGTGGGAAAGCAATAGAAAAATACCTATTAATATTTTCCTAAAGAAAGAAATGTTAGTTTTTAGACCTTATATAAAAACCTTTAACTTTAAAGATATTGAAGTTTTATTCGGTCCCATTGTAAATCTCAGCGATATTGCTGAAAAAAGAGTTAAACGTAAAAGTATTCAACTAGTCCGAAATATACGGAAAGTTACATAAATCCCCAACTTAATTCTTCACAAATTAAATTCATCTGAACTACAACAGCAGCAGCATAAGCAGTAGCATGTGACTTCTTAAAGTAATATTCATCACCTTCAGGTTTAATCCAAACCTCGTTCATCACCGTAGTCCAATCTTTCCCAATCAGATAGCGTTTCGCAGGGCGTATCATAGCCAAAACTGCCGCTAGTTGGGGTATCGTTTTTGGTTTCATTTCTCTTAAGATCGAACCATGTCCGTTGACGTGAAAGAGCAAGTTGACGAAATCGTCCTGTTCCAGTAAATCCCATAATGGCTCCGTATTCAATAATTCATTTAAATGTTCTTCGTTACGAATTTTTTTATATACACTAACATTTAGAAAATCAATCTTAAAGTATCCGCGTTCTTCTGCTTCCTTGTAATTGATGCTAGCAGCTCCTGTAATAGAATTGAAAGGTATGTTGTGAACATATACTCCTGTGTTATGTCTTCGACCGTCTTCTAAACTTGCCGGAATGTGTCTAATGATATCGAGAATTTTATTTCTGTCAGCAAAGTCGATGTCGATGTCAGGCATTTTGAGTCCAGTTTTCTAGTATTTTACTTGAACTATTAATTTTGTCAATCCCACCTACTCCAAATACGAATTCAACATCTGGCCAACCTACTTCTGGTATGTTGTGCGCATTTCTATCTCCGCCGTTTGCAAAAATAATTTTTTTCTTTTGTGGAAAGATTTGTTTAACTTTCCAAATTGCATTATTGGCAGTATCATCATCGTCGTTAAATGTAATTACCATATCTACCATTTTGAGATTTTGTATAATCAACGATCTTTCCCAGTTTGGCATAAAGGCCTTGCCTTTTTTCCTTCTTAGCCAATTATCTGAATTTACACCTACAACTAAAATGTCACCTAATTTTTTAGCATCAGTAAAGTAATGGATATGACCACTGTGAAGAGGATCAAACCCTCCTGTAACTAAAACAATTGTTTTTTCTTTCATATAACCTCTGTTAGTTTAGGTGCGTAGTTTCCTCTGTGCTTTACGCTTTCGCTTGCTGCCTTGATAGCTAATTCAATCGCCTTGTCTATATCTTTACTTTCTAGATAACCATAGACTAAAAATGCAAGAAAGGTATCCCCTGCACCACAGACATCTGCTACATCTACTTTAGGTGCTGCGTAATGTTTCAAACTATGCATAGCACCATTTTCTCCATTTGTAACAATTAAACCTTTTTCATTCTCTGGAACAGAAATACATTTGTTATATTCGTAAAAATTTATTTTTATAAAAGCTCCTGTGAATCTCTTTAAATCAGTTTTCTTTGTATCAATGAAAATAGGTTTAGTGGGATTCTCAACAATCAACTTTTCAATTTGTTCATAGGTTAGAAATCCTTTATTATAGTCAGAAATAACAATTGCATCGTAGTTATGAACACTACGTAACATTCCTAATCTACCAGACCAAGAAGGAATTTTAGGTTCGTCGTCTACTCTTAGAAGATGTTGACCTGATCTTTTATCAATATACCTAATTTTCTTAATTTTTTTATCATTGCTAATAAAATCAACATCCTGCTCTAATGCTTCAAAATTTTTCTTTACATTAGCGGCCATACCAGGTGTTGTAAAATTTTCTTGAATTTTTAAAATAGGAACAGGCGCTTCTGGACTAAGACGCTCACAAGACCCTATATAGTATTCATCTTCGCACCTATCCCCTATCAACAATATCTTGAATTTTTTGGGTGCTGGAGTATTTGTTAAGTCTGTCATAAAATAAAATCTGTTTACAGTGTTCTGAACCTATTATAGGTTTACCTTCATAATCACTACCCTTGATCATAATGTCAGGTTCAAAATTTTTTATAAAATTACGTAGATCGTTGTCAGTATCAAAAATATCTACCCTATCTACATATTTTAAAGAAAATAAAAGATTGGCTCTTTCATATTCTGTATTGTAAGGTCGTTTTGGACCTTTTAATTCTTTAACTCTTTGATCGCTATCTATAAGAACATATACAAAACTATTTTGAAATGATCTTGCATAACCTAACAATCTAAGATGTCCTAAATGTATAACATCAAAAGTTCCATTAACTACTATTCGTAACTTATCTTCAGTTCCCTGTAACACTTTGACTATCTCCTGGTGCTACTCTATAATTATCTTCTACGCTATCAGGAGTGCTAACTTCTATAATAGTGCCTTCTTCCAGGCAGATTACTTGATGAGGTAACAGAGGCGGATTATGCCATGTATCACCTTCAGAAAGATATCTTACTTCTTCAGCAGCGTTTTTTGTATTGATAGTTTTCACTATAAACTTACCGCTAAGAATATACCAAGTCTCATCTTTTTCTGAATGAAAATGCATACTAAATTTTGCATCTTTATTAAAATGCAAAAATTTTCCACAATATTTGTCGTTGGTGCACCAGATCTTTTCGTGCCCCCAACCTTTTTTAACAAATCCTTCTAATCTCATTTTATTTTTACCTCTTCTAAAATCTCTTTGACTAACGCAACGTCAGCAGGATTTTGATTAAACTTTGATAACCAATACTTGACATCAAATGCAGGACTAATAAGATCTAATTGTTCATCATTCATCTTATTGATCATGTCTTTTCCGCTTTTACTATTTAGAATTATCCATGGGCTAACCTTGCCGTTTCGAATATCATGAACAGCTTTATTAAGGCTTACATACAAGAAGTAATGTGCAAAATCTGCATTTTGCTCATCTGCCCATTCCATCATAGTTGCTAGCGATCGTTGAATTGCACTTTCTACAGGTTCTACTTTGATCATTTCATAAAGATAGGTTTCATAAAGCTCGTCCCTGCACCAATGATCTAATTTTACTCCACTTTTTATAACATAGTCGATAAATTTATCTGGGAATAATGGATTGACATTATTAATGAAACTGCCAAATTTTACAAACGCATTATAGTAACTGCTATTGCAAAATTCTTCATAAGTTTTAGATTTTTTACTACCTTGTGTCAGACTATAAAATCTATTAAATGCTAAAAACCCAGCTTGAACACGCTTTTCAGTTTCTTGCATTGCTCTGCGTTTTCTTTCACACACGTGAGCAAGACAAGTTTTTTCTTTCATAAAACTTTTACCGCAATGAACGCATTTATATGGCTGACTAACTAACATTATCATATTCAACAATTACTCGTAGGCTTTGCGTTGTTTATCATCAAATCCCATCTTATCAATAAGTTCTTGTTTTTCCTCTTCAGTCATCATTGAAGCCAAAAGTTTAATGTCCTCAGTTTTCATTAAAGGATTTAATTCAGCAATTAATTTTTCAATTTTATTCAGCTCAATTTTCAATAACGGCAAGTATGGATGGAAGGAAGGAACTCCGGCTCCTACTCCTGCGCAAAGTTTCCATAAAAGTTTTTTATGATTTTTACTTAGGTTCCAATGATTTTTATTAACAAGTTCATTAGTCCTATCTAAAAACCATTCTTGTGTATCGGCATCACCTTGAACATTGGAAATAAATCTCATTAAGACATAAGGACTTAATTCTTTTTCCTGTTCAGCAGTTAGCTGATCATAAAAATCATAGTTTCTAAGATCAACAGCCTTTAACACATCTTTAAGTTCAAGTGCTGATTCTTTTTTAGATTTTGTTGCTTTCTTTGTCGCCATTTATAAGTCCGTTACTATGTTTATCTCTTATTGAATCTAAATCTTGAAACAACTTCTTTTCTTGTGGTGTAACTTCTTTAAAAATTTTCCTAGGATTACCGCATAACATACATCCAGGTCGTCCACAATCCATTGCATGATGTTTGGCCATTCTGTGAGGTTCCTTAATGGCTTTATCGTGAACTCCTAGTCCTTTTGATTTTGCAATTTTTACCTGCTTTTTAATTGCTACCTCATCATTATGTCGACGCTTTGAACTTTTTACTTTATCTTTTTGATTGCTCATTTGCCCTCACTCAATCGATATATCATTATAACATTGTCAACAGCTTTTTTCAATGCAGAATTAGAATCAGCAACTTCAAAAATATGATTCCATTCTATTTTTGCTTTGACTTTTTTTGCATAATCGTCTTCATGAATCAAAGTTCGGCTATTGGTTCCTGTATCCCTAACATAAACCGTATGCCCACCATCTGGACTTTCATAAATTGGCCCCATTACCAAACTTTTGAATAGTTTACAATTTCACTTTGCCTATTAATTTCTTTAACAAAGTAAGCACAAGTTGGATTATCTCCAGGTTCTAACGGAGTGCATAACAATTGTCCTGATCTCATTTTAGGAAAATACCATTTAACATCTTGAAATACATCAACAATATCAATGTCTAAAAACTCTGGTCTAAAACTTCCTAAAGGATTAAAACAAAAAGTTTTAAACCCTCGGTCATTGAGACTAGTTAACGGTAATACTTCCATGTCAGGTCCTTCTGTATCTCCCACAATGGTGCACCAGTCTAATGGCATAGTGACTTCATGATTACCAATTTTTAGCACCACTGCCGGACCTGTAAAACTTTCTAAAAAAATTAAGGGTATAAAAAAATAATCTGGATCATTGTTATCGCTATTGTCTAAAACAGCAAATCTTAGATCGTTATCAATTTCTTCTGGAAGTTCATTGAGATAAAATGTTTTATTTTCTAATGTTAGTATTTGCATTCTTAATATTTCGTTTTCTCTATACTGAAGGGATATTGTGCTTCTTTATAGAAACGCTTCCTTTCTGTTAAATGTCTTTTAGCATATTTTGAACTTGCTGTCAAATCCCAGATCTGGACGAAGTCCTTATCTTCAGCTCGTCTAATGCCTCGCCCAATAGATTGTATAACCCTTGTAAAGCTCTTTCCGGGCTCCAAAAGAACCAAATTAAAAATCCGAGGAATATTAATACCCACAGCGGCCACACCGTAAGTCGCCACAATAATCTTGTTATCAGCGACCGCCACTTCATCATATTCCTCTTTGCGATCCTTGGTTTTGACTCTTCCTGATATGAATACACTGTCTGTTAACCTATCTTGTAAAAAATTACCACTTTCAATTCTATCAACTAAAATTAGTGTGTTGCCTGACTCAGATATACCCTGTATCATATTGGTTATATAGGTCATTCTAGTTTCGTCTGTTACCAAATATTTTAATTCTTCTGCATAACTGCGAAATTCTTTGTGCTCTGCTGTTTGAATAATCTGAACATGACATTTACTTAGAATTTCTTTTTCCTGCAATTCGTGTGCTGCAACACGATGAACTACATCACCAATTGAACAACGAATATTTTCAAAGTCAATTTCAGCTTTAGGTATAGTTCCTGTCATCCCCCACCTAATAGGTGTCTTGCCTAAATTCTGCGTTAATAATTTTTTAAGAACATCAGCCTTGGCCATATGAACTTCATCAACAATCACAGCTTCAACACCATCTAAAAATTCTGCTAGGCTCAAAAGTTCGTCGTCATCGTGAGATTTTTTTTCTAAAATATTCAAACTTTGCCATGTTGCTATTATATGCTTTTTTCCTAGTTCTTTCCTATCCCCGTAGTATACTCCGACATCCAATTGACAATTTCGAAAGTCTTCTTCGGTTTGTTCTACCAGACTTTTGTTTGGCACAATAGTGATTGTTCGACCGTATTTTTCACAGATTTTTGCCAAAGTTGCAGTAGTAATAGTCTTTCCAAAGCCGGTTGCTATTTCCTGTAGACTCTGTGGGTTCTCTAAAAATTTGTTAATGACTTCTACCTGATCGTCTCTAAGTCTAATAGGTTGTCCCTCAAATCTATGTCCTTGGGGCCATGTTAAATCTCCCCAAAAATCTTCAGAAATTTTGTCAAATTTAAGGTCAATAGGTGACCTATAATCTTCAATCTCTACGTAATAGTTTCGCTCTTCTAGATATTCAAGAACTCTCGGAAGCATTGATAGATAAGTAGTTCCTCCTAGACCAAAAAAACTAGTAGTTCCATCCCATCTGCCTAGCTTATAAGCTGGTCTAAACCTAGCTGTAGGGTCTTCTAATTTGAATTTCTTAACTAAAGCCTTTCTTGTATCTAAATCTAAGTTTAGGAATTTACAATTGACTTCGTCAATAATTTTTAGTTGTGTAGTTTTGGACATCAAGACAACCAATCTATACTATTTTCAGTTTTCTTTGGTAGATTTTTATCAACGAGTTCAATAACATTTTGAAAGTTTTTCAAAAAATCTTTAGTAGCGTAATGAACATATATTTTACTAAATGTAATCACAGTATTAAAGATCAATTTTGACTCTAACACAGTCTTTGGAACTTTTTGACTCAGCAAAACTGCCTTGGTGTTCTCATTAATTGGTGAATTTAATTTTTCTTCTTTGATAAACTTGTTAAAGTTACTGTCAGTTTCGTTCGGCAGACGGAACATAGTGGAAATTTCTGAATTTTTAATTCCGGCATTAGATAAAATTTCAAAAATGTCTCTTGTTTTAGAAAGTTCGCTACCTGCTGGTATAAAAATTACCAATGGAGTCAGGTAATTGATAAATTTTTCAAATTGTTGTCTGTTATATTTTTCAAAATCAACTTGAAATTCTTCATCTTTACTGTGTTTCAAAAAATCTAACACGATAGGATCAAAATTTTCACGGTTAATGAGTTCATCTACTTTATCAGACCATAAAAAAATTCCGGATTTTTTAGCTTTAAACAAAGAATCTAATAAATTTTGAGATTTGTAATCTTGTAGAGTTTTATCACTATTCACAAATTGAAAATTATTTTCAATTTTGTCTAACATTGGAACATTTTGTTCTAAATTTGACTCAATTTCATTAATTTGTTTAAAAAAAGTGCCTAAATTTTCGTCAAATTCAAACTCATAGTCATTTACTAATGTCAAGCATAATTTAAGTGCAAATTCATCCAAAGAAAAATACCAACACTTGTCTTCTGGGGACCAAGATGAGTAAAAAATACCATTTCTTTCCTTTTTTACAAAAGAAATAATTGTTTCATTGTAAGGAAATTCTATTTTTATCCTTTTTTGAGGTTCATTTTCAGAAATGTATGAAATCCGTTTGTATGAAATAGAATTTCTTATAGGGAACTTGTATGTAGGATTAAGAATGTATTCTAAAACATCTTTTTTGTAGATATTGTTTAAGACATCTACATTATTTTTAAGAATTTTAAGAACAAGAGAAGCTTGTTTATCAGTTAGACCCTGCTGATAGTATGAAATTTGATTAGAAATACTGTCTACTACTTTAAGATCATAACTTTTCACATGGCCTTGCCCATGTCTTGCCAATGAATGAATAAGTGCTTCAATTTCGATTGTATTAGAGGGTGATGTCTTCAAGGCCAGCAGTCCTTAATTTAATAATATTGCTCAATTGCCATTGTTTTATATCAAGACCTTTAATTATGCCCAGCCATTGGTTACGTAACATGGCAAATTCGTTAATTATTTTTTCCATGTCAACTACATCGTCCTCTCCATCCACGTATTTTTCTACATCTCGTGAACTTAAAGCACGTTGATAGTTTTCTAGATATTTTTTAAAGACCTTACTGCGAATCTTCCTAAGTTCAATATTAAGATATTCTAATATTGCTTCAATTTCTTGAAGTTGGTTAAATCTATGTTCAACAATACCAGGAAGAGACGCAGAAGCCTTTTCTATATTACCACTGATTTTTGATTCTAACTTAGCTGAATTGAGTTCTTGATAAAAATAGTCAATACAGTCAGGCAAGGATGTGAGATCCTTGCTGACTCTTGAATACCATTTCATCAGTAGTCCTCATCATCCTCGTAATCATACCCATCTTCGTCGTATGTATCTTCATCGTCTTGTTTTTCTTCTTCTAAAACAAGTTCGATAGCATTATCAAGATGAGTATCATACCCGGTGATACCTTCTAGAGTAGCTGTGTCTACATCTCTACCAATTAAAAAATCTACAAATTGATTAGCAGCAGTATCTCTATTTTTTTCTGGAATATAATCCTTAAAAGTATCCCATATTTCTATAATTAGTGACTCTTCCATTATTCTTCCTCAATAGTTTGATCAGTTGTAATAGGAGTTACGACAGCTGAATTGTCCCATTCAAGCATGATTTTCATTAATTTATCTTCAGACCAGTTTTTTCTAAATTCTGCTACGATTTCTCCAGTCTGCTTACTAATATATTGTAACTTATTTCCTGATTTTGTCAATACACCCATCTTTTCAAACATATCAACTAGACCAGAGGTAGGACTCATTCCAGTTGAATAAGGAATCTTTACTTGGACGCTCTCAAATGGCTTTGCATAACGTGTTTTCATCACTTTACAGGCCGAACGAATACCTAAAACATCACTAACCTTGTTACCATCTTCATCCTCTTTAAGTTTGAGCTTTTTCATAGCAACAACGATTGAACTTGCATAGATAAACCCCTGTCCGCCTGAAATCTTATCATCAGGATCAAACATGTCTTGCGATGCATATGTATGATTGGTTGCAACTAATCCTACATTGTAGGAACCGAAGGTGTTAACGCAGTTACGAACCAATGCGGTTAATGCTTTGGGCTTACGACCCATGTCTCCCTTAAGATCACCAGCTTCAAATTGATTAACATCGGTAGGAGTTAGCAACATACCAAGACTATCAATGACAAAAAGAACCTTAGGCCTCTCATCTTCAGGCATAAGTTTGTATTCTTTCATAAATTCATTAATAGTTTTTGCTACGTCATCAATCATAGCCATGTTTAACTTTAGAAGTTTATCTTCTGAAGTGTCAACACCTAGCCGTTCAAGCCAATCTTTGTCCAAAGCATTTTCAGAGTCAACTAAAACTACAAAAATCCCTTGTTCTTGAGCATGACGAATTAGATTACCTGAACAGATATAACTCTTTCCTGCACCACTTTCGCCAGCAAATACAGTAACCTTGCCCAACGGAACACCTTTGAAAAAGTCTCCGCTGATAAGGAAGTTTAGAGCATAATTTCCGGTTGAGATCCAATCAGTTGGATCATTAAAGCCAATACCAAGTCCGTCAATAGACTTGGTAAGGCTCTTTCTAAATTTTGAAATATCAAAAGCCTTACCCATGATCTATCTCCTTATTGTTGTTGACGTTTACGAATCATCGCAATAATATCTGCGGCTCGGCTACTGGCTTCGGTTCCAGCGCTTGCATTTGCTTTTTCTTCAACTACAGCAGTTTTAGCGGTTGCTGGAGCCGCTGCTTCAAAAGGGGGGTCGTCTTCCTCTACAGGTTGAGCCTTTGCTGGTTTTGCACTTACAGAAGGTTCGCTTGCTGCCATTCCTGCTGGCTTATAGTATTGCCCCCAACGTTCCATATCAAATGCTTCGCCGTCTACAGATGCTTCAAACATTTCTTTGATAACCTTGAGTTCAACTTCACCTGGCTTTTTAGGCAGAAAGTCACTAAGTTTAAACAAGCCATATTGTTTAACAGCAGCTTGTTCAATTTCACTTAGAGCACGCTCGCGTCGAGCCCAAGTAGAAGTAGAATAGTCAGCATAACCGCCCTTAGAAGTTTTAGTAATCTTGAAATCTAAACCACGAACAAAATCAGTGGGTAATTCTTCAATCTCAGAATCCATCAAAGCGTTTTTAACAATATTAAAAATTTGGCTACCGATAATAAACCGGCGAATAGGATTCTCAGGAGTCTTATCCTCTGCTAGTTTTGTATCAACTACAAAACCTTGGAACAAATAGCTCTTTTTCTTCCAATACTTACGACCCATATCTTCCAAACTCTTGTCCTTAAACCAAGGACGGACCTCGGTAAGAATAGGACATGTCTCATTCCACATTTCCATACATGGAACTTGAACTGTTACCGGTTTAGAATTAGTCTCTCCTTTGACTCCTGCAAACGGCAATTTAATCATTGCACGTTCGATCCAAAAGAAAGTGTTGTTTGGGTCTCCGTCGGGTAGGAAACGAACTGTAGTAGTTGTTCCTTCAGCAATATTCCAATGTGGAAAAATTGCATTATCACCGCCTGTGCTTCCGCCTTGTTGTTGGGAAGCCTGTTGAAGTTTCGCACGAATTTCTGCCAAAGTTGCCATAATATATTCTCCTTAATGTTATGCCTTGGTTTTTGCCACTTCTTTCCAGCCCACTGACTAAAAAGAAAAAGTGCATATAGTTAACTATACGCACTTCTATTTAGTATGTCAATCTAAATCGAGTAAGAAAATAGGTTATTTTGCCATACCTGCTAATTTACGGATTAAATCAACTTCTTCATCATATCGATTAAATTCTTTACGGATTTTGTCCATTTTTTCTTCGCCGGCACCATCCTGTGCTGCACGTCTTAGAGCATCCATACCTTTCTTGCCATATTTTTCGTAGCCTTTAGCATGACGGCTCATTGCTTCTAAGGCTTCATCATCGCTTTCATCCATCCCTTTCTCACCCATTAGGCTATCACCCCTGTGACGCTGTGCCCATTCTTGGGTAAGTTTGGCCATGAACTTTTCTGCCAGCACTCGAGCATGTTGGCCTGCTTCCTCGCCAAACTTTTCTGATATTTCTTTTTCTACATCAATGGCAATGCCTTCTTCCGAACGGAATGGACCAACGTTTGGATTATCTCTGTTGTAAAAACTTTTTACAATGCGAGCAACTTCACCAATCATAGCCTTCATGCCGCGATCTTCTGCTACAGGCTGTGGTTGCTCAGGAGTGGTGGGAGCTGCTGCTGGTTCGGCAGCAGGTTCTCCCGCCATGCTTGTTAGTAATTCAGATAAGCCTGGAAATTTCTCTTGATTTTCTGGTTGTTGAGCCCAAGGGCTAATAACATCTTTGATTGGATCTGCCTGTGGATTGATTCGAGCCTGATCTTTTAAATTGTCTGCCAATTCTGGGCTTTCAACACCGTATTCACTGAAGAAACGCACTACCTCATCTGCTGCCATCTCGTCACTAAGTGTTAATGGCTGTGGTAATTCTTGTAGAGCTTGTGCTAGTTTCGTTGCATCAAATTCTGTGCTTGCAGCATCTTCTGCCCATTCTATAAATTCTTTATCTAGTTTGCCTGGTGGGACGGTTTCACTTACTGATTCTTGTGCCTGTTCTTCTACTTGATCTGTTTCACTTACATAATCTTCTAAACTGACCTTATTTGCTTCACTCATAATGCGATGAAGCAAAGGAAAATATTGACTTAGTTCTTCTTCAAAATTTTTCTGTGTAAACTTTGCCTTATAGTCTTCCATTGTAACAGCATCTAACTCTGCCTGTAGTCCATCATCTTCTGTTGCTGTAAATTCTGCCATCCATGATTCATAATGTGGGCGCTTACTCAAGCTCTCAATTTTTGCCTTTAATTCTGTAAGTCGGCCTATGGCCCTTTCTGTAATTCCTAGTGCATCGTCATGTAGAGTAGCGCCTCTTACTGTCTTCTGAAATTCTGCCAATTGAGCTATTTCTTCGCTCATTCTAATTATTGCCTTACCAGCCGGATCGTGAGGAACACCACCGTGATCAACATGCTGTGCCATAGCGAATGCACCTGCTGGATGGATGAAAGGATATTTAAATCTCTCACCATCTCTGTTTTGAATAAAAATTGCTTTAATATTTTTACGTTGGCTCCGAGCACCTGGAAATGTTTCCTCCACAGGCTTGTTGTGTCTAATGATAACTTCTGTGCGTCCCTTGACAGCACGACTGGTTTTAGAACTGCTGCGACCGTTCCAACGTCCTTCTGCAATACTTGTCATATCTTCTTCCTTAGGGCCTTGAGTAGCGGCTAAATGTTGAAAATCGTTTTTATCTAAATTTGTTTTAGCAATGTCTCTAGTATCAAATCTAAGCAATCTGCGCATTGCAAAAAATCTCATTTCTTTGAGAAAATCATACCAAAGTTTCTTACTTAACGGATCTTGTCCTTCTGTGATACCTTGACTGTAATAAACTTTTAAACTTCCTAAATCATTTAGACTTATACTTACACGACCAAGATCTACACCTTCTCTCACAAAATCAAAATCAAAAAATCTAGCTTCTACTGGATCAATAGTTACTGCACCAGTTTCATCACCCATTTCAAGGTTGCTAAAACGGCTGCGTATTTTGTCAAACAAATCTTGGCTAATAATTTGTATAGGTTTCATAATGTATATTTATTAGTGCGTTATATAAATGGGCATAGGCATTATCCATTCATCTTCTCTTTCTTCACGCATTTTATCGTAAATTGCTGGATCCCACTCTTGTAGCATCATAACCATACGAAGAGCTAGCAGCATACTGCTTACTAAGTCGTCAGTAGAACCGCTTTTTCCAGCGAAGCTAATACCTTTAGCAACATAAGTTTTGAGCTCACTGACCAAAGGCTTACTATAGATTTTCAATCTATCACTTTCAATTAAGTGTTTTAATTTAGCACAGATTGATATTTTTGCTGAATGTGTAGTGTTGAATCCTTTGCGAAATCTGCGCACATGACCTTTCTTTATAGGCTCGCTGAGAAACAGCCCAGGTATGCTTTCTTCACCTAATTCTGATATAGCTACAAGTGCTGCTTCACCTACAGCATTATTTTCCACACTGAAGTATAAATTAGCTTGACTACCTTGTCTAGCGCATTCGTCGTTGATGTAATTACAGATATCCCTTAATATTCTAACCTGCCCTTGTATAGTAGTAAGGTTATGCTGCCATTCACCTGCTTGTTCAAAACTAGGGATTTCTAAGATCTGTATAGCTGCTGGATCTCCACCTGTGCCCAGACTGGGATCGAGGGCAACGATATACGAGCAGTTAGGTTTAACCTTCTTATACCAACGACACTGTCCCATCTTCATAAATGGCTCTTTGCCCTCTAAGGTAGCCAATTTTAGGCTGCTGATCAGTGTTTCATCGAAGACCAAAAATTCGCATTCGTGCTCACGA
>Ga0129333_10001077_pt1 | contig 24320 bp, 38 predicted proteins | sample CPB6_08_DNA_FD_94474 | JGI IMG/M metagenome (GOLD analysis project Ga0129333, IMG submission 94474) | Freshwater to marine salinity gradient microbial communities from Chesapeake Bay, USA - CPBay_Sum_0.6_0.8_DNA | ecosystem: Environmental > Aquatic > Marine > Coastal | place: USA: Chesapeake...
CCACTAGTATTGGGATTATCTAACTCATCATGATCATCATTAATATGTTGTTGAATTGTTCTGCTCATAATGAACAAGAAGTTAATTATGATTATTTATCACATTTTCATTGGTTTTCTTCCATAAGCCTCACGAATCAATTCTAATGAGGTAAAACATTGTTGCTGTGGGTCTATTCTATGGCATAAACTTGAAATTAAATATATTCCACTAATTCTCGGATCATAAGTTGGATTTGGTTTAGTTGATTGTTCTGGAAAATCACAATAAATTAATTGTCCTGCTTCTAAACTAAAATCTCCAGCAATAGTAATATTAAGTTTTACTGTAAATGCTTGATTATATCTAGATGATGATGCAGAAAGATAATCTTCTTTAATAGTATCTAATTCTTTTGACTGCTCAACTGGTTTAAGATTTCCAATTGATTTTGATCCAGTAAAAAATCTGGATGGATTGGAAATAAAATCTTGATTTAAATTTTTTCCAAATTCAGATGCCAATGAAGATACTGATGATAATTGAGATCCAATATCTAAAGGATTACAATTATAAACACTTTCTTGAGTACTGAATAAATTTACAGAAGAATTAAAAGTACCCATTTGAAGTTGATTCTTAAAATCAGAATCATCAACTACTTGAGAACTTAATATTTTTCCAGTATATCCTGGTGGGGGATCTGAAACTGTATTATTTTCGATATATTTTTTTGTATATTCTTGTTCAAATAACCCATCAATAGATTTAAATCTATAACCACTTTTAGTTTCAAAGAAAAAGTACCCAGCAATCAATCCAAGAGCACTTGTTCCTTCTTTAATTGATTGTGATGCTAACCACATAATAAAATAGAAAGGTTTTTTGATAGTTGCAATAAATGACCTTTCATTTTTAGTTGGTTCAATATCTATTTTCTTAGGTGTTTTTAATCCCTCATCTCCAGTTTTAATAATTTTAGTTACTGAATCTGAAATTTTTCCGTCATATCTTTTCTTTATTCTAACACTTTCATTCAATAAAAATTCTTTTGATACTAATTCAATAATTTCAAATTCTCTTAGTTTATCATTACCTTTATCTCTTGCACCAATATACAAAGCAGTATCATCTGTCTTAAAAGATATCTTTTGTTTCAAAGCATCTTCAATTTCAATATAAACTTTTTCACCACGACTAATTTTTATTTTATTTGATGCAGTAATATTTCCGCCAGTTCCATCATCTCCACTAACTGCATTTCCAGTATCTACAAAAGCAATTGACATTCTCACAGTTTCGGAAAGAATATTTTCATAATAATAAAGTTCAGCAATACCTCCATTAAACGCAAGAGGTTTACCTCCAGCATTAGGAAATATTTCAAATATAGGAACATTACTGCTATTGAGTTCGTTTAAAGACATATTACAGCATTTCTAGAGTATCGAATAAATGTGAAGTATTATTAATTGATGGTGATGAAGCTACTAGTGTTCTTCTATCTATAACAGTTGTACCTCCCATATCACTATCACTACTATCATCTATTATTACAAGTAACTCTTCATCTTTCTCATAAGAAGCATATTTGGTCAAAGAATCAATAATTCCAGGAACATTCTTTTGTAGTGATGTTCTATCATTAATTTTATAGTTAAGAATATCCAGCAATCCAGGTGTAAATTTTTCAACGGTTTTATATGAACCAGAATCAATTACATATTCCTTACCCTTTTCTCCAATCAAAGCCATATGAGGTCCATCTAAAGTTTCTCCACCTTTTTCATATGCAACGTGAACGTGGTCATAATGAATAGCATTTGTCCCATTTCCACCACCAGCCCACTTAGATTTTGTAACTGGACCCCAAGTAGTTAAAGGAACTTTTTTGCCCTTCTTAACTCCAAATCCTAAAGGAGTATAAATTAATTCTTTTAATTTTGATCCATAGTTTTCATAAACATGTTTTGCAAATGCTAATTGTTGAGGAGTGCCTAATCCAACTCCATCATTTGAATAGTCTCTTGCTCTATCAACACCGTGCCATCCACGAGATCCTTGTCTATATCCAGAGTATAAAGATAATCCAAATTTTTTAGCTATAGGGTTAAAATCATCTACGGATCTAACAGATTTAGATCCTATTTTTTCATCTTTTCCACTATAACTTTTATTCTCAGATTTTACACTTTCAGATTTTGCACGTTCTCGTGCAACTCCAAGTTCTTTATTATAAAGTGTTATGAGTTTATCTGGATTCTTATATGCCTGCCCATAATAACTCTTACCACCTTTTGGCGAATATGGAATAGATGCCCAAATAGGTGCTAATTTATCAAGAACTTTTGTTGTCAGTCCATTTTTTTTAAGCATCTCAGTGGTAACACCAGCCCTTTCAATTTCTTTAATGGCCATTTTATCTTGATTAGCAGGACTGAATAAATCATTACCACGTAATCCTGCCTGCTTTGCAAAATGATCCCTTAAATCTTTGAACTGATATCTACCAACAACTGCAGATCCAGTGGCTTTAGTTTTGCCTGCCCTCATAAATGATGTCTGCAAATCATGAACTTGTTGTATAGTTTGAGTTGTTAAATCAGTTGGTCCATGTATTTGATATCCTGCCCAAGTACTATATCCAGGTGGACCAGTTGCTCCCCCACTATTTTTACTAGTTCCTTCAGCATAAGCAAGAACTTCCAAAAGGGCTCTCATTTCTGGAGTGCCGTATTGTGATCCTCCACCACCCCCACCTCCACCTCCACCACCTTCATCTACTCCTGCTTCAGTACCCTTTTGAATATTTTCTTGAGTCATCTCTTCTCTACCAACAGGTCTTTGTAGAGACAATTCTCTAGATAAATTTCTAAGTGTTGCGTTCACTCCAGTAGAAGTAGAATCTTCAATAGATTTTGCTATAACATCAGTATAATCTTCGCCCGCAAAAAACTCACGAACATCAACTTCTCCACCACCAGCAAATCCAAGTGTTCCTGTTTGGAATGTTGTATTAATCCAACCATTTAAACCCTTTCCCGCATTTTTATAATCTAACTTATCGGGTCTCTGCCCTAACACTGTCTTAATTGCAAGAGTAAAGAATGGTCCAAAGAAATCAGATCTTCCTAGAATATCATTACTTTTAACTAAAAATTCTTGTGGATTTGAAACTTTACCCTTTAACTTTTCTGGTTCAGGTTGTGTTTGTGTTTGTTGTTCAGATTGTTTATTTTGTCCAAATAATCCTCCCAACCAACCAAGAAATCCTTTTGGTTTTTCTGGATTTGGGAAGACCTTTTGAACCTTATCTTCACCACCAACAGAAAGACCGGGTTTTAATTTTCTAGGAACAATAGATAAAGATCTTTTTTGTTTCTTTTTCTTTATGCTTCTTCTTGGAGAACTTTTTGTTGAAGGTCTCCCACCTTCAGCAGCCTTTACAGTTTTACCACCTTTTGACTGAGGTTTTTTACCAGTAAAGAACATATCATATAATGCTCCGCCAATTGCATCCCCAGCAATTCCACCAATCAATCCTCCAATAAAATTACCAGCAACTGGAACAACAGTTCCTGCTGCGGCACCAATAGCAGCAAGAATTCCTGCACCTATTGCTCTAAATGCTGCTCTACCTGGATTTTCTCCCAGAGCAACAGATAACCCAAAATCAATTAAAGCGCCAATAACGGGGAGTGGAATTCTTTTTAGAAATGGTCTTACTGAAGAAAGTAATGCTTTTCCTTTAAGTGCCCCACCAGATGTAGTTACTGTAGGTCTTTGTCTAAGTGGATTTCTTATATCTGGTCTACCAGCAGTTCTACCACCAGAGGTAGTTACTGTAGGTCTTTGTCTAAGTGGATTTCTTATATCTGGTCTACCAGCAGTTCTACCACCAGATGTGGTTATTGAAGGTTTTCCTCCAGCAATAGATCCAGTTTTTGGAACATTTCCACCTTTACCTTTACTTAACCCACCAGATCCTGCAGCAACCATTCCGGCGATAATGGCAAGATTTAAAAACTTATTCAGTAATCCAGAAAGTTGATCAAATTTGTTTACACCATCTTCACCAAAAATATTTTTGATAAACCCACGACTAGAATCATATGCTTTATATCCCCAATCAATAAATGTTACTAATCCATCCAATAATTTTCCACCAGTATCAATAATAAAATCACTAACTTTTATGATAACTGGAAGTATTTTTAAAAGTTGTGGAAGAAAATCAAGTAATCTAACCGCAATAAATCCTAGAAAAGTTTTAAAAATAAAATTCTTAATCCTATCAAATAAACTCAATTTTGGTAGTTCTGGTAATTTAATACCTTCCACTTTTGGATCTTTTTTCTTTTCTAATTCTTTTTCTCTTTTTTTAAACTTATCATTTTCAGATTGTAATCTAGAAATTTTAGATCTTTTTAATTTAAGTAAATATGATTGATTTAAAAGTTTATCAACTTTAATAACCTTATCTTTTATTACAGAACAGCAATCATTTTTCTTTTCTTGATTTTGTTTTGAAGAAGTTGATGTAGATGAAAAATCACTAAAAATTCTTTGAGGTTTTGTAATAGAAAAATTTTTAGATTTTGTTTTTGGATTACTACTATTCAATAACTTATCAGGTTTTACTAAATTACCTTTTGAGGATTTTATTAGTGAAGATTTTGAAAAAGGTATTAATTTAGACATTATTTTTTACCTATAAATTCCATATGCTGAAACGGATTTTACAACTGGTTTTGGATGTTTAGGTGAAAAATTAGGAACATTTTGAGTTGTTTGGCGACTGCTTCCAGAACTTCTTCTTGATGATGAATTTGTTTTTACAACTACAGTTTTTGGACCGTTAGATTTAACCGGACCTGGCGGTGCTTTTGAAACTGGCTTTGCTTTTGCTATTTGTGCTTTTTTTGCTTGTTGTTGGGCAATTCTAGATCCACCGCCAAACGCTCCCATCTTATCCCACCAAGGACGTTTTGCTTCCAATCTTTGTTGATTCGTTGTTCTTTGTGATTGCCCTCTACCAGTTCCTCTTGGATCTCCACCAGGACCATAAGGTTGGTTTTTATTCTTTGGTAATGATGATGGAGCATATCTTCCATATCCACCAGAATTAGCGAAATCTTCTGCTTGTTTTCTTTGCTGCCTCTGTATCGCAGCAGAACTACCACCAAATACTCCCATCTTATCCCACCAAGGACGTTTTGCTTCTAATGCTTTTTGATTTAATGCTTTCTTTTGCTCTTCTTTTTGTCGTTTTACATCTTTTTCATTTCTTCTATTAGCTTCATTTAAGGCAGCTCTTTGATTAGATTGCAATTGTTCTTTCCCCAATGAAAGAAGCATCTTAATTTCTTCAGGCTTCATATATTTTCTTAAGTCATCAACTTGAACTTTTGTTTTAAATCTCATTGCAAGTTTTGACATTGCTTCTCTTTCAGGATCATAACCAAATATCTTATTTCTTAAAGATAATGCAAACTGAACTTTTGGACCACCTTCAGTAGCATCAGCCAAAGGTTTGAGATTAAATTTTTTGGCCCACCATCCCAAAGACTTTATACCTTTACTATCATCCTGAAATGTTTTAAGTTGTTTATCATATTCTGCCTGAGCAGATCCTAAATTAATTTGATTTTTTCCTTTCCCTCCCTTTTGTGGATCAAATCCATAAGTATCCATTAAATATGGAGATCCATCCGGTCCAACGAAAAATCTAACTGTACCTTGCTCTCTTCTGATAGGGTTTTTGCTATCTAGATCATATGCATCAATCATATCTCCACTTTTTAATGTACCAGCAGCCAATCCTGCTTTTACTTTTTTGAGGTAATAAGCACGAGATTCATTACTCATTTTATTGACTTGCAATTGTCCTACATTATATGCCCTATCAATTCCAGAAGCACCACCATAAAAAGCAGAAGTAAAATTTTCTCCTTTTTTATTAATATTTCTAGTACTTCTTCCCATTCCAATTTTAGTCAAATAATTCTCAGTTAGTGCTTTATTAGCAGTACTTATTCCTGGAAGATTTGGCAACATATCACTTAAAAAATTAGTAGCCTGAGATTTAGCAGCGCCTTCAAATCTACCTCTTTTACTTAAATATCCTTCTTTAATTCCATAGTTAACTGCTCCATCTTTTAATCCACCTACGAATTTTGCACTTTTATTATAAACTTGCTTTGCTGCATCTATACCTTGTTTTACATATGGATCATTTATAATCCTATTATAGGTATCTCCTGCAAGTTCTTTAGCTCTGTTGATTTCTCTTCCAGCAGAATTTATTCCTTGTCCTGCAAGTTCTTTAGCTCTGTTGATTTCTCTTCCAGCAGAATTTATTCCTTGTCCTGCAAGTTCTTTAGCTCTGTTGATTTCTCTTCCAATTTCAGGTAACAATCCTGAAGTGTTAGATCCACCGCCACCCCTTCGATTACCCTGATCATATCCACCACCAGATCCTTTAGGTGGCCATGTTCTAGGATCTCTAATATCAATATCTCTGCCAAAAAAATTATCAAAAAACTTATCCACTTGATATAAAGGATCTTTATTACTTCCCCCATAATCACCACTACCAATACGTCCTCCAGTAGCAGCATAAGTTACTCCATTGGTAATGGTAGGATTATTTGTTCCACCCCCAGAAGCGTTCATTGCTTCAAGAGTATCTACACCATACTTATTTACAGCACCTACCGACATTACAAATTCACCATCAGTAAGCATTGCAGGAACCTTATCTGTTCCCTTTTTGCCTTTTACAACTCCACTTGAAAGATTAAATCCACTCGCAAATCCCCCACTAGAAAATCCATATGCTTTAGTTTTTCCAGATTGTATGAAACTTATCTGCTCATCTATTTCAGAACCTTTATTTTGAAGTTTTTCAAATAAATTAAGATTTGCTTTTTGTTGTTGAAGTTGTCTTATTTTATCTTCTGCAGTTCCAGGTGCTTTTTTAGTTTCTCTTTCCTTTTCGTTTACTGTTCCAGGAAAGATTGCTGGTACAGTTGCCCCAGCAGTAAATAAAGCAATTCCCGCACCTATAGGAGTTTTTATGAATTTTAGAAGTTGAGGTATTGCAACCTTTCCAATTTGAAATATAAATCTACCAACTATTCCAGTAGTTGATCGAACGAGTTTACCGAAAGTTGTTCCAAATAAAACATATCCGCCAAGTAAGGCAGGCCACCAATCCTTAAAAAATCTAATTAAACTTTTAATCTTACCTTGATTTTTTGGATCAGCAATCCAATTTATTAACTTAACAAGTATTCTACCAAAAATTATAGTAGTAATGTACTTTATTATTCTATCAAATATAGATTGAAATGGTTTTGTAATTGCAGCAAACGCTTTTTTAATTCCTGAGAATGGTGATGTTTCTAATGATTTTTCTCTTTCTTGTCTACTTTGAGTTTCTCTATTTTTTCTTTCTTTTTCAGATTGCTTCTTATCAAAATCATTGATATTAGTTAATGTTTTTAAAATAGAATCTAATTTTTTTCCAATTTGCTCACAGCAAGTTGGTTTTTTTTGTTTAGTAACCTTTGTCGTTTTTTCCGTAATATCTCTTACATTTACCTTTTCAACCTTGGGTTGATAAAAGAATTTTTCTGTTGATAATTTTCCTTTTGTGGATTTTACAATTGCACCAGTTTTTGGAAAGTTGCCATCCTTATCTTTTGGTGGTCCTCCGGATGGATCTTTTCTTGAAGATTGTGGAGTTGCTCCAGAAACTTTTACTTTTTTTTGTTTAATCTTAACTCTTTTATTTGTTCTATCTTTTATTTTCCATACTCTCTTAAGTTCTTCCTCTAAAAGATTTTGTTCCTCTATAGGAAGTTGATTCCCAACTAAACGATGAGAAGCAAGTTTCTTTTTAATTCTTTCGAAGTAAGTCTGGTAATCAATTTCAGTTCCAGATTCTAATCTAAGTAATCTAAGAATTACTTCATTGATATTCTCTGTAGCAACTCCTTGATTACCAGCCATTACTTTGTTGGTTTTGTTTTTGCTTTTGTTCTTCTTCATGTAAATGTTGCTTCAGCAACTCAACATAAACATCCCTCTCCCAAGGAATCATATTTTCAATTTCAGTTAATGAATATTTATGATACTGCATCAAAGAAAAATTTAACCTGAAGTAATTCTCCAGGTCCATATGACACATTCCTATGCGAAAAAACTTGATAACCCTTCCAAAACAACTTCACTTTCAACATTTGTCTTTGGATTTACTACTTTAATAGTATGAGAAAGTTTAGGCATAGTCTCAAAGAACTTTTCAATTTGCTTAAATTGAGTTGTATTCATTTGATCAAGAAATTCCATAAGTTCCTTTTTGGTCACATCAGCAGCAACCCAAACTTCATCTTCATTGTAAATCTTATCAACACAAGATGCAATCAATTCAAATGATTGATCCATTGCATTATTTGCAGAAAGATCAAAGTTATTTTTGATAAATTGATCTAATGATGGATACTTCATTTCCATCATTAAATTGTCATCTAACTTTATTTTATTAGTATGATCTGGATTTCTTTGAACACCAATATCATCTACATTGATTTTAATTTCAACGCTAGTCTCTTCATCATCTGGACAAATTACATTAACTTCAATTTCTTCTCCTACGGATTTTGCACGAATATTTAAGAAAAGATATTCAATATCAAATGTAGGAAGTGATTCTACTTTAATTCCTTTGGTCTCTACACAATTTTTAATTACAGTTTTAATTGCAGTAGTAATCTGTTTAGTATCTTCTGATTCTAATGCGATAACTAAAAGTTTTTCTTCTTTAACTAGAAAAGGTCTATATCTAATAGTTTCGCCAGTAGAAGGTAATTTTAGATCGTAAGATGGTGTGGCAATTTTTGGTAAAGGCATAATTCCTAAAACAATTCAGTCGTTTTATTTATTTATGTGCCAGTTGGGGAAGTGGCACAAGGATATTGACAAATTTAAAGACATGCACTATATTAGTATGGTAGTCAAAACACACAAATCAAAATGATTAAAAACATCGCTCTAGTTTTTGCAGGAGTAATTGGTGCAGCAGCAATTCCTTCAATTGCTTCTACTGCGTCAGAAACTGTAACTCTAACTCCAGGTCAAATTGAATTTATTCGTCAAGTTGACAAAGAAACTAATAGCAATTTTAGTAATCTTTCTTCTAATCCTGGATCAGTTCAAATTATTAAATCTGCAAGTGTTGCTTGTGGAAATGTAGAATTTCAAAAACAATTTATCTACTCTGCAGGGGGTAGCAAAATTGACGCAGAATATGCCTCTAAAAAATTTGAAACTCTTTTCTGTGGAAATAATCCATAATACAAATAAAAAATATTAACAGAGAGGGTCAAATAAGACCCTCTTTTTTTATGCAAAATTTAAAATAAATTTAAATCGCTAGAATAAGATTTAGAAGAAAGTTGATTCAGGTCACTTTGTTGAAAAACTCTTGTTGGATCTGATGTATCAAATATATCCGAAAAATTAGTATTAGTATTAGTAAAAGTTCCAGGAGAATAATTTCCAAGATTTATATTTTGATTGAATGCCAGTTCAGTATTTAATTTTGCTTGATCAAATGCAGTTAAGTCAAAAGGACTTTCGGGAACCCCATAAGATGTTGTTTGTCCTGGTTCTCCATAAGAACCAACTATAGAAGCATTCGATGCAACATATCTATCATAAGTAAATCCTACAGTAATTTTCAATAACTGAGATGACTCATAAGATATAGGCATTGAATTTACTGTGATTGGAAAGGCATTAAAGAAACTATAAACTATTTTTTTAGATTGGGTCTTTGTAGATTTTCCAATATTTCTTTCAAATTTTGTTATGAAAATTGAGGTTTTATACGCCTTTGGATATGATACTCTATATGATTTATTTAATCTATCCGCATCAGAAATTTGCTCACCAACAATGAATCTCATCCAAGATTCAAATAATGCTATTTGAGTATAATTATAATCTACATAAAAACTGAAATCAGATTGATTGTCATATAATCTTCTATATGCATGTCTTTGAGTTACTCCAGTAAAATCATTATTAAGTTCATGAGTGGATAATGAGGATCCTGGCAAAGATGCATCCGAACATGAAATAATCAAGCTTCTGGAAATTTCTGAAGTATTAGTCAATCCACTATAACTAAAAAACTTTTCTACTCCGGACGGATATGGAAAATAGCATTCATAGTGAGATGTTAATGCAGGTTGCATTATAAATCTTTTAATGTCACTTACAGATTTTACTGTAGGATTGGGAGCACCCATCTAATAAATACTCGGAGTGTTATCATATATTTATGAGTAGAGACGGAAAATATCAACAAGGGTATTTTCGCCCAAGAAATCCGCAAAAATATAAAGGTGATCCAAGAAATATTATCTATAGATCTTCTTGGGAATTAAAATTTTTGCAGTGGTGTGATCGTAACGAAAATATATTAGAGTATGGTTCTGAAGAATTTTTCATTCCTTATCTTGATCCAACTACTGGGAAAGTAAGAAGATATTTCCCTGATGCTTATGTAAAAGTCAAAGAAGCGAGTGGGTATATTAAAAAATACATTGTTGAAATTAAACCCCTGCGCCAAACAAAACCACCAGTTCCAGGAAAAAAGAAAAAACAAACTTTAATTACTGAGGCACTTACTTACGAAAAAAATTGTGCTAAATGGAAAGCCGCAGAAGAATGGTGTGCAGATAGAATGCTTGAATTTAAAATTATAACAGAGAATGACCTTGGAATATCATCTAAATAGAATATATTATCCATCAATAAGTCTATAATGGCGGAAGTAACAATACCTAATGGGTGGAAAAAAGATGGTGATCAAGGTTACTTATCTTCAAACCATAAACCTATAAAAGACGGAATTTATTTCCAATATTCAGTAGATCCAAAAACAGGAAATAGAATAGTTTATGGAATTGCACCTCAAATATCAACAGGATTAACTAATCAAGTTACTGGACAATCATTTGATATTGGTGGAAGTAGAAAAGAAGTCATGTCAATTGATTCTAATGGAAAAATAACAAAGTTAACTTATTATGATGAGATTTCTAAACAATATGGAAATGATGGAATAAAAAAATTAACAGATGATAGTAAACAAGCTGCAACAACTCTTTTAAAACAAACAGGAACTACAGATTCAGTAAAAAATTCAACTGAATACAAAAGTTCTTTAGCAAATACTGAAAATGGTGATTCATCAAATATAGATACTGGAAAAGAAGGTTTATCTAAGTTTGATCAAGATAAATTTAATCAAGCAATAAGTGATGGTGATTATAGAAAAGAATATAAAGGTGGTGTAGTAAATCAAAATTATTACATATACCCAATCACGATGAGTGGAGAACAAGATAGAATTAAGTTCACAATGTTTAGATATCAACCTAAAAAAGTTGATATTAGTGTTGATAATTTTTCAAAAGGTCAGGCATTTTCTGGAGAAAATAGAAATAAATCTTCCCCATTAGGAACAGCATTTTTACCAATTCAACCAGATATTTCCGATTCAAATCGTGTATCTTGGGGTGATAATGAAATGGATGCTGTTGCAGGACTAGCAGCAGCGGCAGCATATGGAACTATACTTGGTGGGGGAGAAAATCTAGAAGAAGCAGGCAAAGGAATCATAAAAGGAATTGCGGAAAACAAAGGTGATATTACTTCACTTATAGCGGGACAATTAGGTGGAGAAGCAGCAGGATTAAATAAAAATTTTCTGACAAGGGTTACTGGAGCAATTTTAAATCCAAATCTTGAGTTACTATTCAATGGTCCAGAATTGAGAAGTTTTTCTTTTACATTCATAATGTCTGCAAGAGAACCTAAGGAATCTATAGAAATAAGAAATATTATAAGGTTTTTTAAGCAGGGTATGTCAGTTAAAAGATCAAATACTAATTTATTTTTAAAAACACCTAATGTTTTCGATATATCTTATGAAGGAAAATGTACACCTTGGATTAATAAAATAAAAACTTGTGCTTTACGCGATTGTAGTGTTACTTATACTCCAGATCAAAGTTATGCAACATATGAAGATGGTGCTATGACTTCATATCGAATGACATTATCATTCACAGAAATAGATCCAATCTACGATGATAATTATGGAATTGATCCAATTACAAAAGATATAGGTTACTAAAATGGCATCATATTTCAGACAAGTACCAAACTTCGATTATGTTTCCAGAAATGCTGGAGACAAATACATTTCAGAATACATTGAAGTCAAAAATCTTTTCAAGCGTGGAAAGTTGAGAGAAGATATTTTTGCAAACTTACAATTCTTTGAAAAGTACTCAATTATTGGAGATGAAAGACCTGATAATGTTGCCTATAAATTCTATAATGATGAAACCTTAGATTGGGTAATTCTTCTTTCAAATAATATATTAAACATTCAAACAGAATGGCCAATGACTCAAAGAACCTTTGATGAGATTATGTTAGATCGCTATAATTCTTATGATAATCTTTATAATGGAGTTCATCATTATGAAACAAATGAAATTAAAAACTCATTTGGAATCATAGTTTTAAGAGAAGGACTAAAAATTAGTCCAACTTGGGAAAGTAATGGAAATTTCATAAAAGAAAATTCATCCTATTATTATGAATTTTGGGATCCCGGTCTAGAATCAAATGTTCAAATACCTTCAACAACTTTCGTAAGACCAGTAACAAATTACGAATATGAAAATAATATACAAGAACAAAAAAGAAATATCTATGTACTCAAGCCAAGATATCTAAATGTAGTATTTAATGATATGGATAATATTATGCCATATAAAAAAGGTTCTCAGCAATATGTTACTGAGAACCTTAAGCGTGGTGATAATATCAGAATTTATACTTGATCACTCATTAGCAAGTTTTTGGAAATAAGAAAGAGTATCATCATCTTCATCTGAATCAGAAGAGAGATTGCTCAGTTCAGAACGAAGATTCTCTGGTACGCTTGGAGCAGATTTACTCTTACGATATGATTCTTCTAGTTCCTGCATCACATTGTCTTCAATGTTTTGCTTAGGAGCATAAGATTCATACTCATCTTCTTCATCAGCAGATGAAGATTTAGGAGCAACCTTACCAATACCAAGAACATTATTAAGACGCTTTTCTAGATCATCATAAGATTTAAACTGATCAGCAGCAACAATAGCAGAAAGAGAATATTCTTTCTTCCAAATTGCTTCTAGAGCATCGTCATCATCTAGGAGAGGTTCTGGAGAATCAAATTCGGATTTATCATAGTTCCAATATCCTTCTACCTTACGGATTTTGAGGCGGAAGTTGGCACCTTTCCAGAAATCAAATGGATTGATTGGTTCCTCATCTTCAAATTCTGGTTGCATTGCGTTCAGAATCTTATCAAAGATTTTCTTACCAAATTTGAAGAGAAATACTTTACCTTCGTTTTCTGGTTGAGCAGGATCTTTCAATACATAAATGTTTGCGTAGTATGAAAGCTTACGCTTACGTTGACGAACAATATCCTTATCGCGATCATTCCCAGAGTTCCAGAGTTCTGTGTTTGATGCACATACTGGACACTTCTGACCAAGTGTAGTAAGACAGTTATCAATTAACCAACCACCAGTTCCTTGAAATGCGTGATTGTACATTTTTACCCAAGGTAGATCTTCACCATCAGGAGCAGGAAGGAAACGGATGATAGCAGAACCTACATCCCCTTTACCCATTGTGGGTTTCCAGAAGCGTTCATCGGTTCCACCGGATCCACCAGTATTCATTTTTTCAACTTCTTTTACCAGTTTATCGGTAAGAGAACCAAGTTTGGATTGTTTTTTTAGAGATTCGAATGACATTTTAGTTAAGTACAGATTTGGCTTTTTTGACTTAGCTTAAGGGATCGTCCAGCCCATAGTATCATTTTACTCTGATTCTTCTTCCCCGTCAAGTTGCTTTTTCATGATTTCAATTAATCTAGTCATATTATTGAATATTGTATTAACATCAACATTTGGAGGCATACCCATAAGTTGAGCAGATTCAATAACCTTGTTTTTCATTTCAATCGCTTGAGGATCATCAGATAAACTCAAACGAGTATAAAGAATTTTTTGTTTATTTAGAAGTTTTTCAAGAAGAGAAATATGAAACTTTTTCTCTTCATCATTCATAGAAGAGAAAGAAAAAATATTGCGATAAACATCATCCTGCAAGATAGAGATTTCAGTCATCTCTGCACGAACTATGTCAGAATTAAAGAAACTCACAGAACACACTCCTTTAAAATTAGTTTGTATTTATTACTATCAATATGTAGGAATGGTGTATATTTTTCAATTTTCATGGATACAAATTCCCACACAGGGTCTTGAAGTTTTCTGTCAAATTGTTTTTTATATCCAAGAATTTTGTTTAAGATTATCATTGTTTCTAATGATAATTTGTTTTGAAGAAACTCTTTCAAAATCTTTGGATGCCTATTACCTTCAATTTTAAACATCTCATCAAAGTTTTTAGAATTAAATACACTTATCTCATCTTTAAAAATATAAGCAAGTGATTGGGTCTTACGCATCCAATTTTTATAATTAGTTTCTCCTTCTTTAATAATCTCACCCACCCATAAGGATTGAGGATCATCACAGGAAGCGAAATTAGACACAAAGAAGTTGATGATTTCTTCGTCACTTTTCTGACGAGACATCTTTTCAAAATAGAATCTATCTTTGCGTTTATAGAAGGATTGAATATTTGCTTTTATCTTTCCGTTGTAGGTAAAGTAATTATAATTCTTATTAGTGAAATGATTCTTGATCGCCAAATATGTGGTATAGACCTGAAAGGGATTCACATTCAAAATACTAATCGTGCTTTAGATGTTTTCTTGAGAAAATTAAGTTCCATTGCCTCGAACTTAATTTTTTCTTTAAGTGGTTTTGAAAGAAGTTTAGGAACAGATTCTAAGTCAATCTTATTGATTTCGCAGAAAGCAATGACTGCATCAATATAGGAGATATTTTCAATTACCACAAGCTTCTCAACCTCTTGGGCAAACCTTGATGGGCAAAAGAACTTTTCTTCTAATACCTTTTCTAATTCTTGATTGATGTCAGAATTCATTAATTGAATAAGCGTAAGAGACACAATGATTAATTTATCACGATTTCAACTATTATAGGGTTTATGGTTTGGATTGTCAAGCAATCGTCTGCAGTTTATCGTTTACAAATTTTTTGATATATTGAACTACCATTTTCATGTATTTGTTCAAATCTCTTTCTTCATAAACAACACATTCACCATTTTCACAAGTCATAATAATTACTAGTTTTTTAATTTGAATGCCAGTCATTTCATAGAGTGCCATTCCGTAAAACATAGTTTGGACGAAATATGAATCTATCCAATCTCGCGGTTTTGGTTCTTTAGAAGTTTTATAATCGATAACAGCAAGTTCTCCATCAAACTCTGCTATGGTATCTACAGAACCGGCAACACCAAGAATCTCACTAAACAGAGAACCTTCTAATGTGCGAATATTATTTATACGATTAAGAGTTGGTTTAGCGATATTAAATAAATGTTCTGAAATTGGTTGAACTTCTGGAAGTTCTTGATTTAACAAATAGTTTTCAATCAGAGTATGTGCATCAGTTCCACGACTGGTTGCTCTTTTAGTAATTCGGTTTGCTTCTTCTTCACCAACTCTTTGTCTCCACTTGGCAAACTTTTCTTTATTATAATGACTAATAACGGAGGTAATAGAAACTAATTTCTTATTTTCTCCGTTAATAGTATAATAACGAACTCCATCTATATTCTCCCTTTTAAGTTCGGGAAGATTCAAATCAACGTGAATAAACATTTAAATTTCAATACTTAAAGTGTGCTTTGCAATTAGATACTCCTTAACCAATCCACTTCTACAAACATCCTCAATACCAAATTCAATAAAATCAAATGAAGGCATGATTTGAAGAATCTTTATAAAATCATGAATTCCATTTCTTTCATTCTGACGAACTAAGTCACTCTGCGAAGCATCACCGCAGAACATAATCTTACAATTTTCACCAACACGAGTAATGATAGAATCATTTTCATGACCATTCATATTTTGAAATTCATCCACAATAAGAATGCAATTATCAAAAGTAGTTCCTCTTAAGAAAGAAGATGACCAAAAACTTATAGTTCCCTGTGTTTTCAGGTTTCCATAGAGCATTTCAAAATCTTCGTCTGAAGGAAGTTGGAACATATATTTTACCATATTCTTATATGGTATTTCAAAGAGAGCACTCTTGTCCTCATGTCCTCCGGGAAGAAAACCAATTTCTCTTGTCTGAACTAAAGAACGAATAATGTAAATTTTTTCATAAGGTGTTTTTTCATTCAAAACATCTCTCAGAGCATTATAGAGAACAATAAATGTTTTACCAGTTCCTGCTGCACCGTAAGCAACTACATGCTTACCTTCAGAATAGGAATCAAAAAGTTTTGACTGGTTATCAGTTAAAGGTTCAATATTTAAGAGTAAATCTGTGTTAATTGGTTTTCTGCGTTTCATTTGTTTTGCAGTTAGTCCAACACCAATTGGATTATCTTGAGTGGTCCTTTTTCTTCTTGCCATTTAGATTTTCTTTACACGGGACTTGGGTGCTTTTGATGCTTTTTCTAATACCTCGTTCCATCCTGGATGCTTTTTAACGAGTTTATCTTTCCATTCACCTATCTCAGCACTCGCTGGGCAAGTTGATGGATCTGACCAATCTCTTGTCCATTCAGGATTATCTTTTTTCCACTGATCCCAATCATGAACACTTATAGAAATTTCTTTTTGTTCACCCGTGACCGTATTAATAATTGGATATGTTGCCAATTTAAACCTCCATTTTATATAAGGTTATTTATTCTAAAGTAATCGATGATGCGTCATCACATTCAATACAATCAATACACTCATCTACATCTGGATTTTCTGTAAGAAACTTCCCAAAATCTTCTTCAGTGACAAAAATTTTAAAGATATGACCTGTAAGATGGTCTTTAATGCAATAAGTTTTCATTTTAGTTATTATACATATTTCCAAATATATCCAGAGTGTGTTTTTCTTTTACCTTGACAAACTAGAGTTATTTTTGAAGTTGAAGCATTATTTTCTTTTGCTGCAATAGTCATATTATCATATATTTGCATTAGATTATCGTATAAATCATACTTTCCCACTCTTCTAATATTATGTGATGTTCTCTTATATGCTTCAATTTTTAATTGCGGTTCTTTACTAAAGGTTTTCCATTGATAACCACCATAAGTTTGATATTCTCCCCTAGTTACAGCATCAATACCCCTACATTCTTTACCAAAAATATCATAAGAAGCATCTCTACAACTTTCGTATACTTGAATTAAATTTCCATCTAAATCATAACAAGCAACTTTTTTAGAGTTACTTTGTTTAATTGCATTTTTCCAATTATCTCCGTGGGTTTTGTTCAAGAATCCACCACCATCACCACCATTAGTCATATTATAATATGGTTCCAAAAGAGAAACATAATAAGTTTCTCTTTCATTTACTTGACTTTCTAAACATTCCTCTAAAATTTCAAATATAAAATTTTCTACACCGTATTTTCTCATAGCATAATGTAATTTTGTATTTCTTTTTTTAGAGTGAGATTTATGTTGTCTCCATCTAACTTTTGGATTTTTAGATTTTCCAACATAAATTTTGTGATTTAGGATATTGGTTATTTTGTAAATATAGTGTGAAACCATAATATGATAGGTTTGCTCTACCCATATTTATATATTTAAGGACTTAGACGAGCACGATGAAGTCTTTTCTCTTCATAATATTTCCACACATTAGGCGCCCATCGTTGAAGTAGAGGAGCAAATTGTTCCGTAAGTGCCTGGATTTCTAATTGAGCATCCATCTTTGCTCGCAGATCCATAATATGAAGAACAGAACGGAGGTTAAAAGAAACTACAAAGTTTTGACGAATTGCTTGCGCAAGATAATCACGAATGTGTTCTTCGCACATTCCTTTTTCATACTTTATAGCATAACGCTTACAACCCTCAACAATCCAATTTAATTCATCTTGATAATCTTCTTCAGTCCATTCATACTTCTTACCATAACGATTGGTATAAAAACCAGCAGGACGCACGTAGAAAACATTTTCTGGTTTCAGTTCTCCACTAGCGACTTTAACAACACGCTTACCGGTATATCGTTGAGATTGAACATCAAATGTTACTCCCACCCTATGGGTTCTTGCTTGCATTGCCACATTATGTACATACCCAGAAACTGAGAATGTAATGCCAGGATGTTCTAAAGGCCCCCAGTGCCCCTTTTCATTGCTCAGAAGACGCTCTACGATCCACTCACCACAGTCTGATGAATTTGGAATTTTCTGGGTATGAATAGGCGTCTCAGAATAGTCACACTTTGCTGCCTGATAAATGACTTGTTCTGGAATTGGATAACATTGAAGCATTACTACTTCAAGGTTTTTATCTAGTTCAAGTAGATCATGTGCTTTAATTGGTTTCATTCATCAATCCCCCATGTTTCTTTTTCTGCTTTACGAAGTTTTTTTAGTTCCTTATACATATCTTTAATTTCTTGATATGCTTCTTCTGGAGAAATCTTATTTGAGATTTCAAGTCCAGCAATAAGAGCAACCTTGTCTCCAAAACGAGCAAGTGCTCTTTCAAATTGCGTTAGTTCGGTATACATTAATCTTCCTCTTCATAATAATCAGGATCATCGTCAATGATTTGTTGGGATACGATTAGATCTTGCAATTTAACGATGTTACTATCTTTCAGTTCCTCCTTTAAGGATTGAACAAGAAGTTCCATATTTTTGACAATTAAATTTACTTTCTCTGTGTTCATTGGCATATTCAATTTCATTCCATTCCATTCTACATAAAAAAAGAAAGGGAGTCAAGCCCCCCTTCTTTGTTGAAATTAGGCAATTTGAGATTTCATTGCCATGTTGATTTGTGCTATTTTTAAAAATTTTTTACTTTTTTCTTTTTTCTTTAAATATTGAACGAAATAAGTTTTCATTCTTTCACCTCCTTCACAAATTTAACACCGCGATAGGTTTCATTATATTGTTGAGGTTGTTGTGTCTGCTGTTGCTGGCGACGAATTTCGGTGTCATATTCAACACCTCTATAAACTACTTTGCTCATTGGGTTTTTCTCCAAAGAAATGAGATTTTTAATTCTCATACCATAATTAGTCGAGCAATTTTGTAACATTCAATACAGTTTTATCTTTGAATGTAATTTAACCTATATTCGCTGGGATTAAGTTGAGCGATGATTATGTCGCAACCAATTTTTGGGTTTGCAGATCCGCAGGTATAAACATCTAATGCTGCTTTTCCTTCCTCAGGCCAAGTATGAATACTAATATGACTTTCAGATAATAGGCAAATTGCAGTAATGCCCTGAGGATCAAACTTATGAAATACCGTTTTTAGAACAGTTGCTCCTGATGCAACTGCAGAGTTTTCCATAAGATCAATAAGAAAACGCTCGTCGTTCAGAAGAACTGACGAGCATCCATAGAGGTTTAATAAGAAATGCTTACCCATTTATTCAATTGGATTATCGTAGTATTCGCTTAAAAGTTCCGACACAACTTTTTCTGTTCCATCAATTTTCTTTACTTCATACAAAGAAGATTTCATGTATTTTTTTATTTTTTTATATTCTTTAAGTAGTTTATCAACACCATCTGGATCCACAACCACTTTTAATTTATTGTTAAATCCTTCACTCATTTCTTTTTCTTACCCTCCGGTGGTTTATATCCCCACAATTTAGGACTAGTCCTTCCATACCCAAAATCAATTTTTTGAACTGAACCGGGACCAAATCTATCATAATACATATCAAAAATTCTAACTCTTGTTCCGCGACACAAATCCATAAATGTTTCATTATTTACCCGATAGATCACGATATATGCATCATTGGGAAGAGATGGGTCTTTAATTTGTTGCAGAGTTGTTCTTTCAAACAAAAGTTCACAACCGTATTGAGAAGGAATTTCTTTCTTTTCTTCTGGTGTCCATTGTGCCATTTCTTTCTCCGCAACTTTTGTCATGAACGACCTCCCCAACGAATATCTGGGTATGCTTCTTTAACATTATCCCAAGATACTTTATATTTATCTGCGAGTTTTTTATCCTTTACAAGGCAAACTAATTCTGCTTCCAGCGGATGTAATCCCTGAAGCATATTAATAAAGATAGTTTCTTTACGAATTTGAGATAATTCATTATTTCCACCTTTAATAAAAAGATAGAAATTCTTATACTCATTACGAAGAGAAGTATGTTGCTTATTCATTACCTCATCGGTTCCAGCATAAGCACCATTTTTTAAATTAGTATTCTTTGCTCTACTGTCTATAAAATCAGTTAGATTACCCCCAACTGAAGATTGGTCATTCGGATCAGCATAAGGAACTGCTCCGGGAGGAAGAATACTAATCACACTTTCATCAAAGTTCCAAATAAAAAGAGATACTAGAGCATCATTACGATACTCTTTTAGCACCTCTACTTTTTTTGCATTACTTCTTTGTTTTGAAGCAAGTTCCAAAATTTCATATTGAAATGGATTTGCTTGAAGTTTTGCTATAGGTTTTTCAGCGGTTTTTGTTGCAGGCATAATGTCTAATACAATTCAGATTATTATAGTATGGTTTTATTTATTAATCAATCTTCGTCTTCGGATTCTTCTTCGTCATCAAAAAATCCTTCTTCAAAACGAACTGCTAAAACTTCATCTGGAACCACATTACCATTACTATCAAAAAATTCTGGATGAATATTGCGAATGCCGTAAATTCGTTCTACTTGATATTGTTTAAATATCCACCCACCAATTAGACCAATAAACAAAAACATTACACAAAAAAGAGTTGTGAATGTTAATATAATTGATAGTTCCATCGCTTTCTCCCGAGAGTTACTTTTTTTTCATATCAAATAAAAAATCAATTTGAAAATGTATCTCTCTTTTCAGGAGAGATAACATCTTACCAAAACGAAGTTGAAATGTTTTTGGTTCTGATGGTTCCTCCCTCCTAGTATTATGTCTTAGCATCAATTCAAATCCCCGATTAATATGGAGATCTTCAGAATTATTTAGTTTGCTTTTTGCGCCTTCCTTTTCGTTTGTCATAATTATATTTTCGCGCATCCTCTAAGATATTGATCAAATAATCTTTGATTTTCCTTGCTTGAGGTTTTGATAGATGACCGTATGCTTCACGAAGTTGTTTATGTTGATTATCAGAACCACCTTCTAAATATGTTTCCAAATCATTTACAACTTCATTAAGATTATCGACTGTTTTACTTTCTAGAAAATCTTCAACTACTTGTTTGATTGCACCTTTGATTTTCAAATATTCATAAAAATTTAAAACAAATTTTCCTTGAAAGGCATAATCAATTGCCCTTTCTACATCATATTGTACTTCGTTGAAAATTACGTTCATTTAGATAATATTATTTTCCTGTAGATACTTAACCGTGTCAGTACATCCCCCAAGATGATCAGTATCATTCATAATTACCTGAGGAAAAGTAGAACCTTGACCAAATTCAGCATAAAACTGATCCCTTGTAAAATCTTCATCAAGTTTATAAATCTTATGCTCTAAATTCGAAAGTTGCAACACTTGTTGAACTTTTGAGCAAAAGGGGCAACCATTTTTTGAATAGACAGTAAATTTCATAATAGTATTATTAACGGTATTAAAAGAGTAGATATTGAAATAATATATCCTCCAATATTGACTAGTAGAGGATGAATACTATAAGGATTCATAAATTTTTATTTGTATTTATCAATACCTCTTAGTTCCTCGTGGACGATAGACATAGTATTCGTTTTCAGTGATTTGCTTTTGCCATTCAATAATAGCAGATAATTTATCGGTTGTAAAGAAGGATTGCTGCAAAAACCAATCGGACCACAATTGATGACCTTTTGATTTGTTACACTCATTACAAGCACATAAGATATTCGTTAAACGATCTCTTCCACCTTTAGATCTTGGAGTTATATGATCTAATGTTAAATTTTCTTCAGATCCACAATATGCACATTGATTATTCCATTTTTGTTTAATAGATTGTTTCCATTTCTTTCTTGCTTCTGAACTTGTAGTTGCTTCTAGATTATACAAAAGTTCGTCTGAAGTGGAGTAAAGTGGCATTCTTAAGATGTGTACCTAAAATATTTAGAGTTTCTTTGAGTGTTATAAAGATATAACTCAGTTGTTCTTGTAGTGTTGTTTTATGATTCATTAGATTTATTTCTTCCATAGTTAAATCCTAACCAAATGACATAAAGAGCAAAAGCAAAGTTAAACCAGTTTACATTTTCCATTAGATTTTTACAGGTTGTTGTTGACCTTCAGAAATTCTTTTTTGATGAGGGTTAAGTTGTTTTACTTCTCCTGCAGGCAGTCCTTGTTGACCCGGCAATTGTTTATCAACTGTAGATGTTATATCAATAACTTGATCAAGGAGTAAGGTATTCTTTCTATATGCCCTATTTACAGGATCTATATTTACCATCATTTTTGCATCCTCCAAAGAACCAGATTCTGCAATTTTTTGTCCTGTATTGAGATTTATAATAAGATAAGTATCATTCATTTAATAGACCTTTAAGTAAGTGAGTTGCTTCAGAAAATCTATCCACATAATGGATAAGTTTTATCTCTTGATTATTTAAGAAACCATTATCAAGCATTTCATCTTGAATCCAAGTTTTCAAAGTTCTCCACATTCTACCGACACAGATTACTGGTTTCTTATCCATATGCTGTGCTTGTATTAATTGATAGATGAGTGCCATCTCTAAAAGAGTTCCAATTCCACCGGGAGTTACAATGAAAGCATCACAATCAGCAAAAGTTTTAAGCCTTGAATAAAAGGTTTCATGTTGTTCATATTCTTCAACATATGGATTTACTCCATCTTCAAAAGGAAGATAAATTGCTTGAGCAATAGAACACACTGTTTCTTTGTCAGTTTTTGCTGAAAGTGCTCCTTTATTAGCAGCAGACATTGCACCCGGACCACCTCCAGTTACAACAATCCACCCACTTTCAACAATACTTTTTCCGAGTTTTTCTATCGCACCATAAAGATTTGTATCTTCCTTAATCCTTGCTGATCCAAAAATTGCTACTTTTTTCATCATAATCATTTTGATTTAATTTTATATTATTTTGAGAAGGAGGTTTATAATCCTTTGGAGGACGATAAAGATTTGGCCAAGTATCCATAATAATCTCGACAAGTTTATATGGAGTTGTTGAAGTAATCATACAAAAAAGAGGGTCCGAAGACCCCCAGTATATTAGATAAGTTTTATAAAGTCAATCATTCAGTAACGGTTTCTTCTGCTGGTGCTTCTACAACCTCAGCGGGTGCCTCTACAGGTGCTTCTACAACCTCTGCAGGAACCTCAGCAGGTGCCTCAGGAGCAACCTCTACGGGTGCCTCAGGTGCCTCTACAGCGGGTGCTACAGACGCTTCTAGGGTGCTTAGAAGTTCCTCTAGAGCAGCATCCTCAGCGGTGTCTGCCTCTACAAGTCCTCTGAGTCTTTCTGTCTCAGCAACAGCAGCAACAGCAGCAGCAACTGCCTCTGCCGCAGCAGCTTCAGCAGCAGCAACGGTTTCTGCATCAGCAGCATCATTTGCTAAAGCAGCAGCAAGTCTACCTTTAAGGTCTGCATTTTCTGCAAGAAGTTCTTCTCTACCTACAGTGAGAAGTTCAAATAGTCTCTTAACGCGGGAAGTGAAGTCGGCCATAATTTTTTTAATCCTCTTTATAATGGGGCATATCATTATAATACTCTTGACTCAACATTAAGTATTTATGAAAAATAGTCAAGAAAATTCAATGTATAAAAATCATTTGTGATTATATCTTTCTGGATTTTTTAGACTATCAATTGCAAAATAAGTAAAAGGTGCTGTAATAAATCCACTAATAATAATCATAATATACGAGTGATTAGACAACCAGTGAGAAAATATTTTAATCATTTTATCTTGTCAAATGCCCCCCAAACATATAACGCATTCCGTTCAAGATTTTTGCTCCGAATGATCCGAGATTGCGTGAGTTAAATCTTTCAAATAAGGCAGTAGTAATGACAGGAGCGGGAACCCCCAGATCCACAGCGGCAGAAACAGTCCAACGACCCTCACCGCTGTCGGATA